>Ga0115558_1000532_pt1 | contig 24715 bp, 19 predicted proteins | sample COGITO_mtgs_1104_4_FD_87279 | JGI IMG/M metagenome (GOLD analysis project Ga0115558, IMG submission 87279) | Pelagic marine microbial communities from North Sea - COGITO_mtgs_110426 | ecosystem: Environmental > Aquatic > Marine > Epipelagic | place: Germany:Helgoland, sampling site Kabeltonne... | reverse complement strand
TATGAATAAATTGAACTCCATACCTCCCTTCAACAAAATTTTTCCATAATGGATCAAGTTGATATACAGCATCAGCAATCCAATATTCGCCCATTTTTGGCCAAGTATTAAATCCAATTCCAGCATTTAATCCAGCTACAAATCCTCCATAAATAATTTGAATAATTATTAATAGCATTAGTATTTTTGTAAAACCAAGAAGTACAGTATTTCCACTTCTTTCTTTTGTAAAAATAAGTGGTAAAACTACCCAAAAGGTAAATGCAAAAGTTAAAAATGCTGTGATTAAATGCACTGCTAATCTGTAATGACTTACATCAGGATTATTTACTAAACCACTTTTTACCATCCACCAACCAATAGCTCCTTGCAGAGTTCCCATCATTAGTAAAATAGAAGTTTGAATAATTAGTTTTTTATTTAATCTTTTCTTTATCAGAAAATAAATGAAGGGTATGATAAATACTAAGCCTAATAATCTTCCAATCATTCTGTGGAGATATTCCCAGAAGAAAATTGACTTAAATTCACTTAAAGTAAAGTTGTAATTGTGTTGAATGTACTCAGGATATTGCTTGTATAAATCAAAAGCATCATTCCATTGTTCGCTATTTAATGGCGGAATACTTCCCATTATTAAGCTCCAATTAACCATTGATAATCCAGAATGAGTAAGCCTAGTAATGCCTCCAATTATTACCATAATAAATATTAGAAAACAACCTGATAGCAACCAATATATTACGGTTTTGTCCTTTTGCATTTAGATGTAGTAAGGAGAGATTAAAACATAAACTAAAACACCAGTGAATGACACATAAAGCCACATTGGGAATGTGATTCTTGCAATCTTTTTATGGTGCTCAAAATTCTCTTTTAAAGCCCTGGATAATGTAATTAATACCATTGGCATAATTACTGCTGAAAGTGTAATGTGCGAAATTAACACAAAATAATAAAAGTACTTGATAAATCCTTCTCCTCCAAACTTCACTGACTCATGTGTTAAGTGATGCGTAATATATGATAATAAGAAAATAGTTGAGAGTATTAATGCAAGATAAATCAACTTTTGGTGCAATGCTCTATTACCATTTTTAATTGCTTTTACTGCAAAGATTAATGTGAAGAACACAGTTCCATTTACAATTGCGTTAAGTAGTGGTAAAAAGTCAATTTCAAACCCACTAACTTTAGGAGTTATATAAAGTAATGCTACTACAATTGGGATAATAATTGATAAGATAATAATTATTGGCTTGTGATTCATAAAGGTTAGTTTTGAGTTGGTAAAATTTAGTTTAAGTTTATATGTAGTTCGTTTAATTGTTCTTCATCAACATCTGATGGCGAATCAATCATTACATCTCTACCAGAGTTATTTTTAGGGAATGCAATAAAATCACGGATACTTTCTTGTCCTCCCATAATTGCACATAAACGGTCAAAACCAAAAGCAACTCCACCATGTGGAGGTGCTCCATATTCAAATGCTTCCATCAAAAATCCGAATTGCTCTTTTGCTTCTTTATCTGTAAATCCAAGATGTTTAAACATGAGTTGCTGTAAATCTCTATCATGTATTCTAATACTTCCTCCACCTATCTCATTTCCGTTCATCACAAGGTCATAAGCATTGGCACGAACTGCTGCTGGGTCAGCATCTAGTTTTGCAATATCATCAGGTTTTGGTGAAGTAAACGGATGGTGCATTGCATGGTATCTTTCAGTATCCTCATCCCATTCTAACAATGGGAAATCTAACACCCATAAAGGCGCAAATACCTCAGGATTTCTTAGTCCTAATTCTTCCGCTAAGTGCAATCTTAATGTCCCTAATGCCTTTCTCGTTTTATCTAATCCTCCTGACATTATTAGCAACAAGTCACCATCTTCACAACCTGCTTTTGCTGCCCATGCATTTCTAGCATCTTCATCAAAAAACTTATCTACTGTTGATTTTGATGTTCCGTCCTCATTGTATTTACAATAGATAAGCCCTGTTGCCCCTACCTGTGGCGTTTTCACAAAGTTGACTAATTTATCTAATTGTTTACGCGTATAGTTTGCACATCCTTTTGCATTAATGGCAAGTACTGCTTCTGAATTATCAAACACACCAAAATCCTTCCCTTGGCACTCTGCATTCATTTCTACAAAAGCCATATCAAATCTGATATCTGGCTTGTCTGAACCATACAATTCCATAGCATCATCATAAGTCATTCTTGGGAATTCTGCTAACTCAACACCTTTTACTTCTTTAAGTAAATGCCTTGTTAATCCTTCAAACATATTAAGGATATCTTCTTGTTCAATAAAGGACATTTCACAGTCAATTTGAGTAAACTCTGGCTGTCTGTCGGCACGCAAATCTTCATCTCTAAAGCATTTCACGATTTGATAATATTTATCAATTCCACCTACCATAAGCAATTGCTTAAAGGTTTGTGGCGATTGTGGTAAAGCATAAAACTGCTTTTCGTTCATTCTACTTGGTACTACAAAATCCCTTGCTCCTTCAGGTGTTGATTTTATTAAGTAAGGCGTTTCTACCTCAATAAATCCTTCAGAGTTTAAGAAGTTTCTCGTTTCAGTAGAAACTTTTGCTCTTAGCATTAAGTTTTCTTTAACAGGATTTCTTCTGATATCTAAATAGCGGTATTTCATTCTTATTTCATCACCACCATCTGTTTCATCTTCAATTGTAAAAGGTGGCGTTTTTGATGCGTTTAAAATAGTAAGTTCACTCACTTCAATTTCAATTTCTCCAGTAGGAATGTTTTTATTTTTTGATGAACGCTCAATAACAGTTCCGCTAATTTGAATTACAAATTCACGGCCTAATTTTCTGGCATCAGTACATAAGTCTGCATTTACATCCATATTAAATGCAAGTTGCGTTATTCCGTATCTGTCTCTTAAATCAACAAAAGTCATACCTCCTAAATCTCTTGTTTTTTGCACCCATCCACTTAGGGTTACTTTTTCTGAAACATTATTTATGTTTAATGTTCCGCAATTATTTGTTCTTAACATCTTAAAATTATTTGCTGCAAATTTAACACATTAGTTTTGTAAATTCGCACTATGGAAATAAATCCTTTTGATGATACTTATTTTATGAAAGAAGCCTTGAAAGAGGCACAAAAAGCATTTGTAAAGGATGAGGTTCCAGTTGGCGCAGTTATAGTTTGTGAAAATCAAATTATTGCAAAAGCTCATAATTATACAGAAACCTTAAATGATGTAACTGCTCATGCCGAGATGCAAGCTTTTACTGCTGCTGCTGATTATTTAGGAGGAAAATACTTAAATGAATGCACATTATACGTGACATTAGAACCTTGCGTAATGTGTGGGGGAGCATCCTATTGGACGCAATTAAAAAAAATTGTTTTTGGAGCTGCTGATGAAAAAAGAGGATTCTCCATACTTTCAGAAAATATTTTACATCCAAAAACTGAAGTCGAAAGCGGATTAATGAAAGAAGAATGCAGTAAATTATTAACTGATTTTTTTCAATCAAAAAGATAAATAAGCGTATTTTTGCGCTAATAAAAATATAAAATTATGAATTATCCAGAAGAAATGTGTGCACCTATGCGTGCCGATTTAACATCAGCAGGTTTTGTAGAATTAAAAACTCCTGAAGCAGTATCGGATTTACTAGATAAAAAAGAAGGAACTGTATTAGTTATGGTGAATTCAGTATGTGGTTGTGCGGCAGGAAACGCTAGGCCAGCCGTAAAAATGACAACTAAATTTGATAAGAAAGTAGATACTTTTGCTACTGTATTTGCAGGGCAAGATATTGGTGCTGTTGCTAAAGCAAGAGAATATATGGCTCCATTTCCTCCTTCATCACCAGCAATTGCAGTTTTTAAAGACGGGAAATTAGTTCATTTTATTGAACGTCATCATATTGAAGGTCGTTCAGCTGAAATGATTGCTGAAAATATTAAAGATTGTTTTGATCAAATCTGTTAAGAATTTTTGCTTAATATTTAGTTAACCTAGAGGTGATATTCACCTCTTTTTTTTACTTCAATTTTTTGAAGAAAATATTTATGGTGAAGTGTTTAAAAAATTTGTATCTTGCGAGCTTAATAAAAGATTATAAATATTTTTAATAATATGAAGAAGATATTACTTTTTACAGGCGTCATTTTTTTGAGTTTAACTACTGAATTATTTGCGCAACCTATAAATCTAACAACTACAAATATTTTAGCTACTAGTGCAGATTTAAATTGGGATGCATCTCCTTGTGGTGGTAATGTAACTTTACACTATAAAGTACTTGGGACATCCTGGGCAGGGACAGCTGTTAATCCGGCTTTATCTCCTTTTCCTTTAACAGGTTTAAATCCTAACACTTCCTACCAGTGGAGAGTAAAATGTTCAGGTACCTCCAATTGGTCTACTATAGAGAATTTTTCTACAGGACTTACGGGCTGTACAGATGCATTAGCATGTAACTATGATTCTGCGGCTACTATAGATGATGGCTCTTGTACCATGCCTGGCTGTACAAATACTAGTGCTGCAAATTATGACCCGTCAGCTGGATGTGATGACGGTTCATGCATAATCCCCACAATAGCCACAGCATTTATTTCACAACCAATTTTATGTAATGGTGGCTTTACTACAGATGAAATGCAAATTGATGTGAATCAGACAGCTCCTGCAACTGTATATTCATGTGTTGTAGGACAATTATTTAGTAATGGTTATTTTCTTTCTTACCTTTCTACAAATCAGACTACTACTACAAGTTTAAATTTGCAAGGGTTTAATCCGAATGTTGATTATTGTGTTCGAATAGTGGATTCTGCTGCATACTATTCTGGAAATGATATTGGATTTGGAGGTAGTGCTAGTGGGACAAGTACGGTAGGAGTGTATGATGAGTTTTGTTCAATTAATTTCTCAGAACCAGCTCAACTTGTAGCAACTACAAGTGTTGTTGCTAGTAATCAATGCGCAGGTGATTGTATAGCAGCTGAAGATTTAATAATTAGCGGAGGTACAGGTCCTTTTAGTTTTACTTTAAACGGAGGAACTCCAATTGTTTTGCCAGCAGGGGATTCTACATATTCATTTACAGGGCTTTGTGCTGGAACATATGATATTATTGTTACTGATGCAAATGGCTGCTCAACATCTCCTTCAACTACAACATTTATCATTGCTCCAATTGCTCCAATTGTACCAGCAGGCTCTGTTTCAGTGTTTAATTTGAATGGATATCATGTTTCTTGTAATGGTGCAAATGATGGTTCCATTACAGCAAATGCTAGTGGTGGTACAGGAACATTTACATACTCAATTGATGGGATTAATTTTCAGTCCAATGCTCTTTTCTCTGGTTTAATAGCTGGAAATTATACAATAACTTATAAAGATGCAAATAACTGTACAGCTACTGAAGCACATACTTTAAATGAACCACCTGCTTTGTCAGGAACTGCTAATATAACTCAAGTTGTAGATTGTTTTGGAGCAAGTACTGGAGCAATTACATTTGATGTTGATGTAACTCAACCTGGCGTACCTCCATATCAATATTCAACTGATAATGGAAGTAATTATCAATCATCAAATGTGTTTAGTAATCTTTCTGGGAATATTACTTATGATGTTATGATAGAAGATAATAATGGATGTCAATACACATCATCTATTTATTTAGCTGAACCAGCACAAATTATTTATTCACCTGTTTTGAGTAACTATAATGGACATGAAATCACTTGTAATGGAGCGGCTGATGGGTCTATCGATTTTGGTATACCAATTGGAGGGACTGCACCTTTAGAGTATTCAATTGATAATGGCTCGAATTATTCCTCGGCATCAATTTTCACTTCATTAGTTGCAGGCTCATATGATTTAATAATTAGAGATTCAAACTTGTGTACTGAACCTATTCCTGTTGTGTTGGATGAGCCGGGAATTTTTACTATTCCGGCTACTGTAACAAATCCTATAAGTTGTTTTGAAGATTGTAATGGAACTGTTGCAATTAATCCTGCTAATGCAGTAGGAATAGTAGTTTATACTTTAGATGCTGGGGCGCAACAAACTACTCCTTCATACACTGGGTTGTGTGGAGATATAACAAATCCTACTCCTTACGTAATTGACGCAACAGACGACAATGGTTGTATTGCTCAAGAAACTGTAAGTTTATCTGAACCAACTGATTTTGTTTATTCGCCACTTACATCAACAGATGAATACTGTCTGCAATCTAATGGGACAGCTTCAATTAATGTTACTTCTGGTGGTACTGGAGGATATTCTTATTCATGGAATGATGGACAAACATCAGCTACAGCTACTGGTCTTATTGCAGGAAATTATCATGTTACTGTTACAGATGGGAATGGATGTACACTTATAGAAAATATTTATGTAGGTACTGATATAGGTTTTACAGTATCATTTACAACTGTTGAACCTTGTTTGGGACCAAATAGTGGTTCAGCAACAGTTTTTGCAACAGGAATGACACCTTATACATATCAATGGAGTGATGCAAACGGGATAATTGCAGGAGCAACTTCTGCAACAATTTCTAATATTCCTATAGGCACTTATTCTGTAGTTGTTGAAGATGCCACAACTTGTCAAATAACAGGGACTGTAGATGTTAATGTTCCAGTTGATCCTATTCAGATAGATTCACTAATTATTATTGGAAACTCTTGTTTTGGAATTAATGATGCTCAAATTGAAGTATTATCAATTGGAGGCGAGGGGCCATATTTATATTCTATTACAGGATTCCCTCCGCAATCAAATCCAGTATTTAGTAATTTATCCCCGAATACATATACTATCCAAGCAATTGATGCAAACGGTTGTTATGCGGATTCAATTATCATATTATCTTATCCTGGTCAACTAGTAATTGACAGCACAGTATTTACACATATTAGCTGTTTTGGAGAAGATGATGGTGCAATACAAGATATTATATTCACAGGAGGAACAGCTCCTTTTGAATATTCAATTAATGGAGTAACCTTCCAATCTTACCCTCTATTTAATGATTTAGAACCTGGGTGGCATACAGTAGAAATTTTTGATATTAATAATGGAGTAAACGGCATTACATGTGCTACTTCAGATCAAATTTTTATAAATGAACCAACTCCATTAAATGCAACTTTAACACCATCCGATTGGAATAATTATCAAGTATTATGTAATGGTGGAAATTCAGGTTATTTAGATGTAACTGCTTCTGGAGGAACATTGCCTTATTATACAATTTATAATATAGATACTACTTTTGGGTCTACTTCACAGCTTACTGGATTAGATGCTGGAAATCACACTTTTGTAGTAGAGGATGCTAATGGTTGTGCTCACACAGAAACAATTATGTATAATGAGCCAGCTCCTATTGATATTTCATTTTCACCTACACATGTTAGTTGTGTTGCTTGGAGTAATGGAGCTGCTACTGCTATTGTTTCTGGAGGTGTAGGTACTGCAACATCTTATACATATTTGTGGGATAATGGAGCGACTACATATTCTATAGATGGATTATCAGCAGGGAATTATAATATTGAGGTTACAGATGTTCATGGGTGTATTAATGATGAGACAGTGACAATTAATGATAATAATGCATTGAGTGTTTCTAATGCAAGTGTAACTAATGTTGGTTGTTATGGAGAATGTGATGGAGAAATTATGCTCAATGTTAGTGGTGGAATTCAATTTACAGGTTCAACTCTTTATAATTATCAATGGAATGATTACTTAAGCCAAACTACAAACCCTGCAGTTGGGCTTTGTGCAGATAGTACTAGTAATACTGCAGAATATATTTGTGTTATTACAGACGCTCAAGGATGTGAGTTGATAGATACTGTAAGCATAACTCAAAATAATGAATTAATTGTTCAATCAGAAATAATTGATGCAATTTCTTGTTTTGGAGAAGCTGACGGTAAGATAAAAGCAACAGTAACAGGAGGAAATCCAGTATATAATTATACATGGTCTAATGGAATTACAGATTTAAATACAAATAATATTACTTCCCAGATTTCTGGACTAGAGGTTGGGTCTTATATTGTTGAGGTTGAGGACAATAATGGTTGTAAAGATACGGCTGTGATTTATTTATATCAACCAGATTCGCTACAAGTAACAATAACAGATATTGATATTGATTGTTTTGCAGGAGGCACAGGTTCTATTGAGGCACTTGCAAATGGAGGCACACCTCACTTAGGCATACCTCCACAATATGAATATACATGGCTGAATGAAAGTGGAACAACAATTTCTACTGTTATGGTTGATAATGATATGAATGCAGAGATAACTGGACTTGAACCAGGATTCTATACAGTCAAGGTTGTAGATTTAAATGGATGTACTGTAATTTCAGAATCAGTTTCAATTACTGAGCCATCAGATGGTTTAGAAATGTCAGTTGATTACTTTGATGAAGCATGTGATATTAGTGCATATGCTACTGTATACCCTGTTGGGGGGACTCCTCCATATTTATATGATTGGGGAACGGGTAATGGCCCTGCAAATAATTCAACTCAAAATTTAGTTGCTGGTTCAAATACTGCATATACGGTAACATTAATTGATGATAATGATTGTGAAATCACAGAAGAGATCTTTGTAACTGGATATCAAAATGTTTTCATGCCAGGCTTCTTAGATGCTGTAGGCCCCTATACAATTTGTTTAGGACAAGATATTGATATTGATATAGATGAAAGAGATGGATTGACTTATACTTGGAGTGATGGAGTTTTAGCTGGAGATAGAAATATTTATACGGATACTATTTTAGCATTTGGACAAACAATTACAACTACTTATACATTAACAATTCAAGATAATGCTAACTGCTCACAGGATGTAGAGGTAGTAGTAACCTATTCTGCAGATGTTGATCCTCAGCCAGCATCTTATCCTGGGGTTGATGTTGGAGATTTTCCAGTAGTTTTAAGTGGAGAAAGCATAGAGATTTACTCAGACAATAATAATTGTTCAGAGTATAACTGGACTTGGAGTTTAGATACTGTTTCTGAAAAATCAGTTACTGTTAGTCCACAAGAATCAGGGTGGTATTATGTAGATGTAAAGGATTTTGATGGTTGTTTAGGTTATGATTCTATTTATGTTGTTGTGGGGGTAAAGCCTTATGAGGCAATCACTCCAAATGGTGATGGATATAATGACACCTGGACTCCATTAGATATTGCATCTTATAAAGATGCTTTAGTACAAGTATTCAATAGATGGGGAGGTTTAGTTTTTGAATCAAAAGGTGGAGATAGTTATTCTCCTTGGGATGGGACAAATGAAGGTAAAGAATTAGCTGTAGGTACTTATTACTATATAATTGACTTGAATACGGGTGATGAACCTCAAGCAGGTCCTATTACAATTATCAGATAATATGAAAATTATAAAAATGAAAAGAATATCAATTTTACTATTTGTAATTTGTTTTGGAGGAGTTTTAAAAGCTCAGCAACTTCCTCAAATTACTCAATATATGATGAATAATTATGCAATAAACCCTGCTGTTGCTGGGATGTATGATTATTATCAAGTGAATACTACTATAAGAAACCAATGGCAAGGGATTAATGATGGACCAAGGACTACTATCATGAGTATTTATGGTAAGCATAGTAGAAATGTAGGTTTAGGAGGTACAGTTTTTAATGATGTTACTGGACCAACAAGTAGAGTAGGCGGATCTATGTCTTATACATATTCTTTGAATATTACTCAATCAATGAAGTTAGCATTAGCACTTTCTGGAGGGTTTACTCAATTTAAAATAATTAAGGAGGGTATTTCAGTAGAAGATCAAAATGACCCATTAATGGAAGGAGGAGATGTTGTAAGATCTTTACCAGATGCAACTTTTGGTGTTAATTTGAGTGGTGATAAATGGTATTTAGGTATGGCAGTACCGCAATTATTGAGTTCAGAATTACATTTAATGGATGATGATTTTGCAAGAATATATGATACTACAAGTCAGAGTGGTAAGTTAGCGAGCCATATATATGTTCTAGGTTCTTATAAGCATTCTTTGAATTCTGGAATTACTATTGAACCATCTTTCTTTTTAAAGTCAGTAGCTGGAGCTAAAACACAAATTGACTTTGGAGTTAAAACAGGATATAAAGAAATGTTTTGGCTAGGGATGAATTATAAGATGAACAATGATTTGTCATCAATGGCAGCTTTATTGGGATATAATATTAACGACAGATTTAATATTGGATACTCATTTGGGCTACCTTCATCAGAAACTAGCGCTTATCAATCTGGTTCGCATGAGTTTATGTTAGGAATAAAATTCCCTCATTAGTAAGAAAAAAGCCCTCATGATTATGAAGGCTTTTTTTATGTTGTATAAAGTGGTTAGATTAATACAACCCAAAACAAGTATTACGACAGTACAAATATATGCACAGTTTCTAGATACTTCTAAGTATCAGGCTTACAAGATGTTAACAAAAAATTGTTAATTTTTTTGCTAATAATTACTAGAAGTGATGAGTATAAATATCTAAATTTTAGTTAATAAATCATCTACTACTAATTAATTTGGATTTTTAATTTTAGTATAAAATACAATTAAATTAATTGTTAGTTTATACTACAGATTGTATTTGGTATATTTGCGATTCATAAACGAAAAGTATGAAAATTGCAATACTGGGGACTAGAGGTATCCCAAATAATTATGGAGGATTTGAGCAATGTGCGGAAAATCTCTCTGTAGGCCTTGTTGAAAATGGGTATAATGTTACAGTTTATTCTATTGACTCTCACCCTTATCAATCTAAAACATTTAAAGGTGTTAATATAATAAAGAAATACTGTCCTGAAAATAAGATTGGATCAGCAGCACATTTTATTTATGATTTCATTTGTTTAAAAGATGCATTAAAAAAAGACTTTGATGTTATATTTGAGTTTGGATACCAGAGTGTTGCTATTTCATTTGCATTGTTGCCAATCAAAAAATCTGTTATAGTAACCAATATGGATGGTCTTGAATGGAAAAGAGCTAAGTGGTCTCCTTTTGTAAAAAAACTTACAAAGTGGTTTGAGAAACTTGCTTCAGAAAAGTCAACTTTCCTAATTTCAGATAATAAAGGAATCCAAGATTATATCAAACAAAAATATAATAAAGAATCTGTAATGATTCCTTATGGAGCTGATAAGGTTAATCCGAAAAAAGAGTTCTTAACTAAATATAATGTTACAATTCAGGATTACTTCTTATTAATAGCAAGGTTAGAGCCAGAAAATAATATTGAAATGATTCTTGATGGATATTTAAGTAGTGAACATCCTACTAGGTTTTTAGTTGTTGGAAATACAGAAACATCTTACGGAAAATATTTGAAGGATAAATATATTCAATCAGATATTGTGTTTTTAGGCAGCATTTTTAATAAAGAAGATTTAGATAGTTTAAGAAAATTTGCAAAAGTATATTTTCATGGACATTCAGTTGGTGGAACTAATCCAGCTTTATTAGAGGCAATGGCAGCAAAAGCATTTATTTTTGCACATAACAATGTATTTAATAGAGATGTTCTGGAGGATAATGCATTTTTCTTTAAGAATTCTAATGAGGTACAACATCTTCTTAATTGTTTAAAAGATATAGAGAAATCTAAAAAACAAAAGATTTCAAATAATAGTATTAAAATTGATAATGAGTATTCACATCAAAATATTACAAATCAATATATTAATTTAATAGAAAAAATATCTAGATGAGAATAGTCATTATAACACAAGATGAACCTTTTTATTTAAGAAGTAGCTTACAACAATTTCTTAATTTATTGCCAGAAAAACACCAAGTTGTTGGGTGTGTAGTAAGTACTGTTTCTCCTTTTGGAAAACAAGAAAATTTTTTAAAAAAAGCATTACAGACATTAAATGTTTTTGGCATTAGATTCTTCCTATATTACTCATTAAAGTTTATTTTTGCTATTCTTAATAGTTCTAAATCCCTTGATTCATTTTTAAGAACAAATAATATAGAAAAGATATTATTAGATAAATCAATAAATAATAAAGAGTCAATTGAAATTATAAAATCATATAAACCAGATTTATTAATCTCAATATTAGGCAATCAAATTTTTAAGAATGAGATAATTAATCTAGCTCCTAAAGGATGTATTAATCTTCATACTGCATTATTGCCAAAGTACAGAGGCTTAATGCCAACTTTCTGGGTGATGAAAAATGATGAAAAATATACTGGAGTATCAGTGTTTTATGTGAATGAAGGAATTGATACAGGCCCTATTATAGTTCAGAAGAAAGTTGAGATTGGAAATAGAACTCAAGAAGAACTAATTAAACATACAAAGATGATTGGCATGAAATCAATTGTTGAGGCTGTTGAAATAATTGATATTGGTAATGTAGAAACATTAGAAAATAATAATGAGGATCAGACTTATTTTAGTTTCCCTAAGAAAGAAGATGTGGCTATATTTAAGAAACGAAACAAGAAATTTTTTTAATGAAAATACTAACTTTTGACATAGAAGAGTGGTTTCATATTATTCATAAATATCCTGAAGATATATTAGATAAATGGGATAATTATGAAGTTCGTATTCATAAAGGAATGGATAAAATATTACAGGTTTTATCGGAGAATGATGTAAAGGCTACATTTTTTGTTGTTGGGTATATTGCCAGAAAACATCCTGAAATTATTAAAAGAATACATGATTTGGGCTTTGAAATTGCTGCTCATTCTGATATGCATAAAGCGGCTTATAAACAAAGTAGAAAAGAATTCAAATTGGATTTATCTGATTGCATAAGTAGTATAGAGAATATAACTGGGGAAAAGGTAATATCTTATAGGGCTCCAGCATTCTCAATTAAAAAGGAAAATGTTTGGGCTTTTGAAGTTTTGAATGAATTAGGAATTGAGTATGATGCATCAATTTTCTCAGCCAAAAGAGATGATGGTGGTTTTGATGATTTTGAGTTATCAACTCCATTAATTATTAAATATAACGGAATATCAATTAAAGAATTCCCAATGAGCATTGACACGTTTATGGGAAGAAAATTTGTAGCTTCTGGAGGTGGTTATTTTCGTTTCTTCCCTTATTGGTTTATTAGAAAATTGCTCAAAGATGCAGATTATACAATGACATATTTTCATCCAAGAGATTTTGACCCTAGCCAGCCTATATTAGATGGACTTTCATTAAAAAGAAAATTTAAGTCCTATTATAATTTAGGTACTTCTTATGTTAAGTTAAGGCAATTAGTGTATGATTTTGATTTTATTGATATGAGGGAGGCAGCTGAAATTGTTAATTGGAATAATGTTCCAATTATAGATTTAAATAATCATTCAAACGATAAATAAATCAGAAGCGATTGCATCTGCAAAGGCTTTACCTTTTTGAGTTAATGTTATGATATTTTCTTCTGATAAAATGTATTTTTTACTTATCCATTTTTCAATTTCTTTTAAAAAATGAGCGTGAATTTCTGCTCCAAATTTATTTTGAATTATAGCACTATCTACCCCCCAAATGGTTCTTAAAGAAGTTAAAACATATTCATTATACTGTTGCTCTGTACTAAGTATTTCAGTCTCAAAATATGTTGTTTTGTTAGATATTCCTTCAATGTATTTTTTATTTGAGGAGACATTCCATCTTCTGCTTTTTCCATTAAAAGAATGAGCTGATGGCCCAATTCCTAAATAATATTGACTTTTCCAATATGAAGAATTATGATTTGAGAAATAACCCTCTTTTCCAAAATTAGATATTTCATAATGAATGAAATTGTTTTCTTTTGCTTTTTCTTGTAAAAAATTGAATTGCTCAATAATATATTCGTCATTAGGCAAACTTACTTTCTTAGTTTCTACAAGATGATTTAGGGCAGTTTTCTTTTCAACTGTTAGTGCGTAAGGAGAAAAATGCTGAATATTTAGCGCAAACATTTTACTTAGATTCTCCTCCCATTTGGATAAGGTTTGATTTGGTAGTCCGTAAATCAAGTCAATAGTAATATTTTTAAACCCTACCATTTTTGCTAGATGAATACAATTTTCTGCTTCTGAAGAATTATGTGATCTATTCATAAATTTTAAATCAGCATCATCAAATGATTGTATCCCTATGCTTAATCGATTAATCCCTAAGTTTTTTAATGAGGTTAATTTTTTTTCATCCAAATCATCAGGATTACATTCTAGTGTAATTTCAGCATTATCAGCAATAGAATAATTTTTCCCTATTTGGCTTAATATTTTTTTAAAATCAATGTCATCCAAAATAGAGGGAGTTCCTCCTCCAAAATAAATGCTCCTAATTTTTTGTTGATTTAAATAGCTTACACTTTCTACAATTTCCTTTTCGATACTTTTTAGCATTTCAATTTTATCTTTTTGAACGATTTTAAAATAAAAATCACAGTAAGTACATGCTTGTTTACAGTAGGGAATATGAATATATATGCTTGCCAAAATTTTTTGCTTAAAAGTTTTGCGAATATATAAAACTATTTATTTTTGCCACTGTTTATAATAAATCTAAATAAAAATAAATAAAATGAAAAAAATACTAAGTTTGATATTTGCTATTTCATTAATCGCAAATCTAAATGCACAGAACAGTGCGGAAAAAATTATTGCAGGAAATCCAGGCCTACATATAGGAGGCTACGGACAAATTGATTTTAATTTAAATGAAAGAGATGGAACAATTCATAATAACGGGAAATTAGATGTACATAGGTTAGTTACTTTTTTTGGTTATAACTTTAATGACAAGGTTTCATTTGTGTCTGAAGTTGAGTTTGAGCATGTCTCTGAAGTTTATGTTGAACAGGCTTTCTTAGATTATAAGATCAAGAAAAATTTATCTATTAATGCAGGTTTAATGCTCATTCCAATGGGGATTCAAAATTTGTATCATGAACCACCAACTTTTAACGGAGTAGAAAGAACAAATGTTGATAAATATATTATTCCAACAACATGGAGAGAGATGGGTGTTGGGTTAAGCGGTAGAAGCCTTGAGCATTCAATAAATTATCAAGCTATGTTAGTAAATGGTTTTAATGGGTATAATGATGGTGGCGTATTTAGTGGGAAAAGCGGATTAAGAAGCGGAAGACAAAAAGGAGCAGAATCATATATTACCTATCCTGATTTTGCAGCAAGAGTTTCTTATTATGGACAACCAGGTTTAAATTTTGGATTTTCTGCTTATTTAGGCGATTCAGAAAGCAAAGCCTATGATGGTTTAGACTTAGCTGATGAAACAGCTGTTGCTTCTGCAGACTCTACTATTATTGGAATTCAAATGATTGGTATTGATGCAAGGTATAATAAGGGTGCCCTACAATTAACAGGTCAATATATTATTGCTGATTTATCAAATACGGATCAATATAATGGATTCACCGGAAAAGATGTGGGGAGTAGTTTAACAGGATACTATTATGAGATAGGATACAATTTAATGGATGGGATTATTCCTTCTATTTCAAGTGATTCAGAAGAATTAATTGCTTTTGCAAGATATGAGAATTATAATACTCATGCAGAAGTTGAAGGAATTACAATTAATGATGCATATAATCGTACAGAAATAACTTTTGGACTAGGATTTAAAGTTGCACCAGGTGCTGTATTCAAAGCAGATTATCAAATTAAATCTAATGCTAGCTCTGATGAGGAGAAAGGACAATTTAATTTAGGAGTAGGGATTTGGTTTTAATTTTTTTGATTAATGAATTTTAAAAATCATATAAGTAAGGCGATAACTGTAATAGTTATTGCCTTGCTTTTTTCCTCTTTTAAAGCCTCTTATTGGGAATTAGATAAAGATAGCAGGGCGACTGTTTATAAATCAATAGCCAAAATTTTTAATAGCGAAACATGTAATCTTGATCCTATTGATGATACCTTTTATTCTATTTCAGAAGATGACTCTATTATAGGCTATTTAGCAGTAACTGATGCGCCTTCAAAATTTCATAGGTTTGATTATTATGTATTATTTAATGATAAAGAAGAAATATTAAAAGTTGAGGTTTTACATTATCGAGAAAATTATGGTGGTGAGATTTGTAGTAAAAATTGGTTGAAACAATTTGTTGGAATTGATACGGAAAACTATTCAAGTTTTAACAGAGAAATTGACGGAATATCAGGGGCAACTATATCTGTGAATAGCTTAAAGCATAATTTACTTAAGATATCCAATAAGTTAAAAAAATCTCGTAGATAATGGAAAGGAGCTCGGGGATTAGTGTTATTTTTGCCAAAAATTTAGACTTGAAACAGTCATTATTCATATTCCCCCTTTTATCTGTTTTTACTGCTTTTAGTCAAAACGATAGTATTCTGACTGAGAATAAATTAAATGAAGTAATTATTTCTGCTACAAAAACAAATCAAACAGTAAATGAATTACCTATTCCTATTACAATAATATCTGAAAAAGAAGTTCAAGAATTTAGTGCAAGTAAATTATATGATGTAATTACTAAACAAACAGGTATTGTAAGTGTCACTACAAAAACAGGTACTGAAGGACTGCAAATGCAAGGTTTAGATGCCTCATATACCACTTTCCTTATTGATGGTTTCCCAATTATAGGCAGGTCATTTGGAACTTTAGATTTAAATAGAATTTCTGTAGCAGACATTGAGAGAATTGAAGTTGTCAAAGGACCATCTTCAAGCTTATATGGTTCTAATGCTTTAGGAGGAGTTATTAATCTTATCAGTAAAAAGCAGATTGATGATGGGCCTATCATCAGTACCTCATTAAAACATGCCACTTATAATTCAACCAATTCTAGTTTAGTTTATAAATACAAAGAAGGAACTTTTCAGATTTCAAATTCTTTTGATTATTACAAAACAGATGGTTATGATTTAATAGATACTGATATACTTAGCACTGTTAATCCTTATTCAAATTACACCTTTCGCTCTAATTTAAAATACGCATTATCTGATAAACTTTTGTTAAATACGAATGGTCATTATTACAAGCAAGAACAAATAAATATTGCTAATGATTCAAGTTCTTTATTAAAAGGAGAAAGCAATATTAAGGAATGGAGTCTTGGTACTTCTGCAAAATATTTAATGAATGCTAACTTTTTCCAACAGCTAGAGATTTATAAAACTAATTATAGAGCTGATGAGTTTTTAAATACTGAGGATGGAGTGTTATATGAAGATAATTATTTTGACCATACATTATTGCAATCTGAGATGAAATCATCTTTCACTTACAAAGGATTAAATAGCATATTAGGATTTGGTATAACAAAAGAAGTATTATCCAGAAGAGATTTTTTAAATAATCCAGGGCAAGATTTAAAGTTTATTTATGGGCAATTGGATGCAACTGCTTTTAATAAAGTGAATATTATATTAGGTAGTAGATATGATAATTACACTAATTACACTCCAGTTGTTTCTAATAAATTAGCTTTAGGATTTTCTCTAACAAATAAGATTCAGATCAATGGTTCAGTGGGTACAGGTTTTAAGACTCCTGATTTTAGACAAAAGTATTTTGATTTTACGAACTCAACTATCGGCTATATAGTACTTGGTAGAGATGTCGCTATTGATAGACTAGATGCTATGCAGAATGTACAGGAGGTAGTTCCATTTTCAGAATTAAGTTCTCCTTTAAAATCAGAAACTTCACTAAATATTAATATTGGACTAAAGTATAATCCAGTAAATAATCTTTCTTTTGATGTCAACTTATTTAATAATAAGGTGAATGATTTGATTGAATGGAAATTAGTTGCTAAAGATGAAAACAATACAAATATTTACAGTTATTTTAATGTAAATCAGGTTGAAACCAAAGGGTTAGAATTTAACTCAACTTATACAAAAGCTAATAATTGGGAAATTAAATTTGGCTACCAATTGCTTTATGCATACGATTCACAAGTACTAAAAGGGATTGGACAAGATACCACATATTATGCTAGAGATCCAGAAACCCTTGCAAGTATCAAGCTTAATAAAGAAGACTACTTTGGACTGTTTAATAGATCCAGACATATGGGGAATATTAAATTTAATTATCATCTTAATGATAAAACTGAGATGAATACTATGCTTACATACAGAAGTAAATATGCGATTTCTGATTCTAATGGAAATGGTATTTTAGATACATACGATAAATTTATAGATGCCTATAGTTTATGTGATATAGGTATTACTCATCAAATAAGCTTGCTCAAAACTTGTCAAATAGGAGTTAAGAATATTTTTGGATTTACTAACCCTGAGTTTATAAGTAACATCACAGGAAGACTATATTATATGAGCTTTAAAATCAATTTTAAATAAACATAATTAACAATAACAATAACAATAACAAAAACAATAACAAAAACAAAAACAAAAATGAAAACAAAAACAAAATTAGTAGCATCAATTTTTGCCTTAACATTGATATTCAGTGCATGTAAGAAAGATGCTGTCGTACCTGAACCAGTTTTAGATTGTAATGGAATTGAAAATGGAGTAGCAGTAATAGATTCTTGTGGTGATTGTCAACTGGCCTATATTTATAATTATGTAAGTCATGATGTAGAGTACTTAGATGATACTACAGGTATTACACTAGTAGGAACAACAATGCTTGTAATGCCTGAAGATGATGGGAACGTATATTGGAATTCTGGTTGTATTACTTCTGTAGTATACGATTGTAATGGAATTGAAAATGGCGTAGCAGTAGTTGATTCTTGTGGTGATTGCCAACAAGCGTATATTTATAATTATGTAAGTCATGATGTAGAGTACTTAGACGATACTACAGGTATTACACTAGTAGGAACAACAATGCTTGTAATGCCAGAAGATGTAGGAAATCCTTATTGGAATGCAGGCTGTATCTCTGCTGTAGTTTACGACTGTAATGGAATTGAAAATGGCGTAGCAGTAGTTGATTCTTGTGGTGATTGTCATCAATCATATATTTATGATTTTGTAAGTCACATCCCAACTTTTATAAATGATACTACAGGATTAGTGTTAGGAGCAACTGAAATGCTTATTTTAGCTGGATCTCCTGATGATATAGCTTCAAATCCAAATTGGAACGCTGGTTGTAAATAAAACAAGATGCAAAAATTAAACCTTCTATTATCTGTACTTATTTTGTTTTTCACTTCTTGTGAGAAAAGCAGTAATAATGATATTATTATAGATGAGGATGTAATTACTTTTGTTGAGTTAAATGCAAGCCAGTATGATGTTAATATTCTTGATTCTTTAGTGATTGGTAAGTTTGAGAAGTTTAGTTTTTCAGAAGGAGATACAGTAATTCATGAAAATTGGGATGTAGCATTTAGCGGAACCACAATTATTGTTAATGGAGGAGATAGTTATAGCGTTAACCAGCCAGAAAGAACAGGTAATGCAGCAGTTTATATCGCTACAGGTGTTATGTCAGATATTAAAATAGTTGATACAAATAAATTAGAACAGGATAATGCATCAGGACCTGCTATAATTGATGATCTAGGAATCTCTGAACAGGGATGGGCATCTTATGATATGTCTGCACATCTATTATCTCCTACTGCAGGAAAGGTGTTAGTTTTTAGGACACATGATAATAAATATGCAAAAATGGAGATTCTTTATTTTTATGATAGTCCGGAGCCTGACCCTTCAAATGGAGATTATGGTGGTTTTTATACATTTAATTATGTGTATCAATCTGATGGAGGGCTCACTTTTTAAAAGGTGAAATGTTAGCTAAAAGAAAAGCGCCCATATGGGCGCTTTTTTTATTTTTGTAAAAATGGAAAAAGATTATTTCTCACATTTAAGTTCTGATGAAAAACACATCTTGAAAGATAAAGGGACAGAAGCCCCTTTTACTGGAGAGTTTGATGATTTTTTTGAAGCGGGTATTTTTATTTGCCGAGCGTGTAAAACTCCACTTTACGAGTCCAATACTAAGTTTAACTCAGGCTGTGGTTGGCCATCATTTGATGATGAAATTGAAAATGCAATTGTTAGATATGAAGATTTAAGTGGAGGAAGAGTTAGAACTGAAATTTGTTGCGCAAAATGTGATGGACACTTAGGGCATGTTTTTACTGGGGAGCAGATTACTGAAAAGGATACAAGGCATTGTGTAAATTCTTTAAGTTTACAATTTAAAGCATATAATAATTTAGAGAAAGCTACATTTGGAGCAGGGTGTTTTTGGCAAGTAGAGAAAATATTCAAAGCAACTACAGGAGTTTATTTATCATCAGTTGGATATATGGGGGGGGATACTGAAAACCCTACTTATGAGGAGGTTTGTAAGGGACAAACAAACCATGCTGAGGTGGTTCATATCCATTTCAATCCTGATATAATTAGTTATGATGAGGTATTAGAGATTTTTTGGAATAACCATAATCCGACTACTAAAAATAGACAAGGACTTGATGCGGGGACTCAATACAGATCTGTAGTGTTTTTTCATTCAGAAGAACAAATGAAGATAGTTGAAAGTTCATTAAAACAACAATCTAAGAATTGGAAGAATCCAATTGTAACTCAAATTATTTCAGCTGAAAAATTTTATAGAGCAGAAGAATATCATCAGAACTATCTGAATAAAAATAACTTAGGTAGTTGCGGAATTTAGGTTTTTTGGAAGTCTGATAGAGAAAGTTGTTCCTTTTCCTTTCTCTGATTTCATAACAAAAATACTTCCTTTATGATACTCCTCAATTATTCTTTTTGATAACGATAAACCAAGCCCCCATCCTCTTTTTTTAGAAGTAACACCTGGCTTAAAAATATTTTTTATAATTGAACGATCAATCCCGTCTCCAGTATCTGAAATATTAATTACAATTTTATTTTCTTCCTCAGTAATACTAACAGAAATTTTTCCCTTACCCTTCATGGCATCAACAGCATTTGTTACAAGATTTTCGATAACCCACTCAAACAACACACTATTTAATGGAATTATGATTTCCTTTCCTGGGACTTGAATGTCAAACTCAGTATTTACTGGCATTCTTGCTTTTAGGTACTCAATTGATTGAGAAACTAGGCTTACTATATCCCTTTTCTGGAGTTCAGATTTTGAACCAATTTTAGAGAATCTCTCTGTAATTGTTTCGAGTCTTTTAATGTCTTTCTCCATCTCGGTAACCATTTGTTCAGTTCCTTCTTTTTCTTTCAAGAGTTCAGTCCAAGCCATAAGGGATGATAAAGGTGTGCCAATTTGATGAGCAGTTTCTTTTGCCATTCCTGCCCAAACTTTATTTTGTTCGGATCTTCTACTTGCACTAAACATAAAGTAAGCTATAAACATGAAAAGACCTATAAATCCTAGCTGATAAACAGGATAATATCTTAATCTGTATAGTAGAGCAGAATCTTTATAATATATCCATTGTTTGTCTCCAATAATATTAATTTCAATGGGTTCGTCTCCACCTTCTTTTATTTCATTAAGTTCAGATCTTAAAAATTTATTATCAATTATTTGAGGAGTAATAAGTCCTAAATTGATGAAAAAGCTATCAGATTTTGTACAATTTTGGAAATTCCTATTTTCTAAAATACTATCACAAGCATCTACTAAAATTACTGGGATATTATTGTTTTCAGATATTACTTTAATTGCTAACGAATAATCACCTTCCCCTGTTAAACTAACAAGATGTTTAGTCGCTTGAGCCCAAAGTTCAATCTTTTTTCTTTCCTCAGTTTTGAGTTCTTTAACCAGTGTGTTAGTTACAAAAAGAGAGGAAATACCAATAATAACAGCAAAGCCAATTAAGGCAAATTTCCATTTTTGTTTTTTTGAGTAAATGTCCATATTTTAGTTTTCAGGATTCCATTCAATTTCTACTTCTTGTCCAGCTTCTTCAACTTCTTTATCTTTTGTCTGCAAGATATCTTCTTTAATAATATTGCTGATATTCTTCTTCTCTACCTTTATCCCATCACTAACGTCTTCCATAAAACGGATTTTATCCAAAGTTATTTTAGGATCTTCTGTATTCCCTGTCATCTTTAAATATACGGTATTAAAGATTTTACCATCTTGTTCTTCTTCTCCAAATTCTGTGTTTTTCTTCCTGAAAGAAGTTGAAAGAAGTTCAGATAATAATAATTTTATATCATAATTTATATCTTGGTTAAAAGTGTGAGACCCTGATATAAATACAGATAATGCTGAAGATTTTATCTCCATATTTGGGATAGTAATAATTTTATTTTCAACTTCAATATTATTTTCTAAAGTTGAGAATTTTACATGTTTCAATTCTTCAACACTTACATAAGATGATAAATTTTCTAATGTTTTGAAGTCAATTAACTCCCCTTTTTCAATTATTAAATGTAATTTTAATTTTAGTTTTTCTTTATCTAGAATAAAGTCAGGCTTCCAATGAGCTTCAATATTTACCTCAGCAGTTCCAAGTCCTTTTATTTCATTTTCATTTATGAAAGCTTGACCATAATTATTAAAAGCATGAAATGAATTACGGATATTAATTTTACTAAATTTAATATCCCCTAATAGCATAAGATGTTTGTTTTTTGGTTCCGTAAAAATAAAATCTCCTGAGATATTACCATCTAAAGAATTTCCACTCATATTAAATCCTTTTAGCGTTCCATTATTATATTGAAGATTTCCGCTAAGATTAGTTGCTGTAAAGTTATCATAGGAGAAATTTTCTATTTCAGTATTGATATTTGCTTGTATCCAATTTGGGAAAGCAGTACTACTTTCATCTTCTGAAATATCACCAAGAGTCATTAGTTGTTTGAGATTAGTATAAGTTGATGTTAAATCTCCACCAATTGCTATTTTATCTTTTTTATTAAGAATATAAGCAATCAAATCAGTTGTTTCTCCTACAAACCTTAGGTCACTTTCTGAAATAGTAGACGAGCTATTTTTAAAAATGATTTTGTTGTTTTTTAATTGACAATCACCAAAATCAAGAGTGAAAGGAAGTGGAAATTTTTTATAACTAAAACTAATATTTTTGAACTTTACATCAGAAGTATGTGTTGCATTTAAAAATTTGTTTTTAAATTTATTATCAAATGAAATTTCGCCATTGTAATTTGTTGTTGCAACAATTTCCCCTTGTAAATTAGTAAAAGGAGAATCTTCAAAATAAGTATTAACTTCTTTCAAATCCCATGAAGATTTAAAGTTTGATTTAAAGTAGTAATTGTTTAAGTTTTGTAAAGAAAAATTTCCATTTAAATATCCTTCATTAGTGTTTGATTTAAAATCTGAAGCAATTATTTTTGTAGTATTGAAATTATGCTTTTCTCCATTTGAAACAGTGCCATTTATTGCAATGTTCTTTAACTTAAAGGGTCTGCTTTTAAGTTCAAATCCTCCATTATTTATTACATAATTCATTTCAAATAAAGGATTAGTATTTTTACTTATAATTCCTGTAATTTTGATATCACTAGTTATCTCGCCATCAAGAACAAAAGGGTCCCATATTTTTTTAATATTTTGAGGCAAATTACTAATAACATTATTAATTTTTTCGTCTTGAAGGTTAATTGCTAAATTAAAATGCCTATTTCTAAGTATCCTTCCGCTTCCATTTGCAATTAAACTTCCAATTTGTATATTCGAATTTAAGATGTCAATAGTATCTTTTCTAATATTTAGTTCTGCATTTATGTCTAAGTTTTTCTTTGATAAATAATCATTTTTTCCAACAGTTAAGTTTTTTGAAAAAGCAATTGTTTGAAGCTCGATTTTGGAGTTATTAATCACAATAATTACTCTCTCAGTTTGCAGATTCATATTTAATTCACTACTTAAATTCTCAACAAGAACGGCTGTATTTAATAATACAATTTCTTCAATATTTACATTTCCTTTACTGTCGGATATCTCTTTCCCTATAAGAAAATTTGGTGTTTTATCTTCATTGTATTTAATATTTACCTTGCCATTTGAGATAATAATTTTAGAAATATCAAAATTATTACTCAGCACTTCTGTTATACTAATATTAACATAGGCTTCTTTTGCGTATAGTAGCGTGTCATTTCCAAAATCAACTGATTCCAATACTAGTAGGTTGTTGAATTTTACTGATGTAGATGGAAAATTATCATAGACTGTAAACTCTACATCATCAAGAGTTAATGGAGTTGTAAGGTTCGCTTGTATTTTCTCAATTACAGCATTTTCTATATCATCAGCAAAATAAGTTGTAATTACAATTATTGCACTTCCGATTATGAGAATCAAAATCAGAAAGATATTAAATATGCGATTGAAAATTATTTTCATTAAGTTGTAAAAATACGATAATCAAAACAATAACGAAAGTATCTGGAATATGGTATTTAAAGTCGTTTTAAAATATTGAGTTCATCTTGCGATAGATGTCTGTAATGTTTTCTAGGCAAATCCTTTTTAGTTAAGCCTCCAAAGAATACTCGATCTAGTTTTATAATTTGGTAGTTAAACTTTTCAAAAATATTTTTTACATATTTAGTTCCACCTCTACTATGTTCAATCCCAATTTCATTTTTATCTTTATTCTGAATGTAAGAAATTGAATCAAAAGAGCAAGTTTTTCCATGAACCAGAAATCCTTCCCT
>Ga0115558_1000516_pt1 | contig 25055 bp, 1 predicted proteins | sample COGITO_mtgs_1104_4_FD_87279 | JGI IMG/M metagenome (GOLD analysis project Ga0115558, IMG submission 87279) | Pelagic marine microbial communities from North Sea - COGITO_mtgs_110426 | ecosystem: Environmental > Aquatic > Marine > Epipelagic | place: Germany:Helgoland, sampling site Kabeltonne... | reverse complement strand
CTCTCGGTGACGGATATACTCGTTGTGGTACTCGCAGTCTCATCATCGTTTATAATGATGAATTCCACCTCATATCCACCTAGGTTTCGGGCAGGTATATCGTAAGTAAAACTTTGTCCGGGGTCTTCCTCGCCTGGGCCAGGTGGAGTGCGTGGGAGCAGGTCGGCATCCCCCGCATAGGAACCATCAATATAGACCAAGGCACGGATGTTGGAATCATAAGAACCACTTTCGGATTTATAGGTAGCACTGATCTCCCCCACCCCGCCAAGGTAAGCAGTGGAGGCACTCAGGACGAGGGGTTGCTCAGGCTCTTCCCCACCCTCATCCACGATGATCCGGCGGACATTGGAGGTTACTAAATTGCCCGAATTATCCCGGGCCACCGCATAGACTTCATAATGCCCGCTGGCATTCATTTCGAAGTTTGCTGAATAAGGTCGTGAAGTATCACTTTCGATCAGCACTCCATTTCCATAGAAACTAACTTCGGCAATAGAACCATCGGGATCATGAGCACTGGCAGACAAATTTTCGACAATGTTAGAACCCGAGAATTGCAAATTAGTGCTAGTCTTCTCCAAAGATATTATGGGTAATTCTCCAAGGGAGGAGATAACAGTGACTAATCTCGATTCGCTTGAAACTGCTGCACCACTGCTATCCTCAGCAATGGCAAAGATTAAAAATGAACCAGTCTCATTCGCTTCCCAAGTAATACCAAATGGCTCTTTTAAAGTCGTATCATTTGCTTGAGATAAAATAAAATTGTCTGGAAGGCTGTCGCCATTGTAGTCATTATTTGAAAAAAGAATCGTTCCTCCCTGGCTTGAAAGAGCAGTTCCAGAAACTGCGACATCCGATGCAACAAGGTTGTCCAGAGCATGTGCAAGAAATAGTTGATCAGTACTGGAATTGTTAAGACTGCGAACAGAAAGAAGGTCTAAGCTCTTGGAGTGCTCGATAGCAGCCTTAAGTTTGTCTCGCGTTCTTAGGATGTTGACCGTGGGTGAGTTACTATCTGTAGCGATTCTCACAACTTGGTGAAGCGCTCGACCAATAAATGACCAACGGTCACCGAGGGCATGCCCGCTAGCATTTGAGAACTTGATGCTCAATCCAAAACCAAGAGCCTGGGCGACTCCTGGAGTAATCCCTATCAATTCATCAACGAAAGTAAGCCCACCATCTAGTGACCAACGATAGCTATCCACCGAACCGGTACCACCCTCCCGGTCAATTTCGATAAGAAATTCGATCGGGCCAGGGTAAGAAAAGTTACCTTCCACCAGGAGGTCATTTAATTGGTTATAGGTGCTTGGTACAACAACGGGCACGCCTCCCCCAAAAACAGAATCATTATCGTCAAACTCAAAGGTAACTGGTTGGTTACTCGTTCCGTCAAATATAGTGATAGTAGAACCATCTACTGGAAGTATATCATTGAAGTCCAGAATGCCCCCCCAGGCATCAAGGGTGGTAGAGTTTTGGTAAAATCTCACTCCTCGCAAATCACCATTAGAATCATTTGCATCAGCAAAAAAGCGGATGGAAGAACCTTTCATGAGCGTGATTTCATCCAGCGGATAAATCAAGGAAATCTCGGGTTTATCTTTTACCAAAGGAGGTAAAATATTAAGCAACGGATTGGTTCGTTGTGCAAGATTTGTAATGGTACGGGAGAAAGTTCCCGCAACATTTCCTAGCTTATCATAAGCAATTATGGTTATCTCATGCCCACCCTGCCTAAAGTTAAACTGAGGGTCTGACAGATCAACAATTTTTTGGAAACTACTAGTTCCGTTGGAAACCTGCTTACCAATAAATTGTGAATCAATATAGAATTCAACATATAATATTCCATATTCAGAAGTTGCATCGACTTGAACATACAATTGTCCATTTCCTTCCACTTCATAATTATTAACATCTCCAAGGCTCAAATTTACTCCTGAGCCTAAATAATTTTGGATCGAAATTATATTTTCTTCGGTGGATACAATATTACCCGCAAAATCTCTTACCGTGGTAGCAACTGAATATTCCCCAGTCTCGGGGGGAGACCATGAAAAATTGTAGGTGTTTCCGTTATCAGGAAAAAACTTGGTTAGTTCAGCATCGACTTCTCCGTCAATTACCAAAGATACAGATTCAATAAGTTCATCACTTGCATTGGCTTCTACAGCTAGAATTATTGGTGACTGCGTAAAACCCCCAATAATTTCAGCACCACGATTCTCACTGTCAGCTGGAAGAATAGGACTAACATCAACTGGAAGGACTCTGCTAAAAGGTGCATCTGTCTGCTCCAATGGCAAACGATCAAAACCCGCAATTGCTCCACCATTAGGAGTAAACCTTAATCGAGGGGAAATAACATATCCGTTTCCTAATTTCAAAGAATCGTCCGGGTTACTGGCAGAAACTATATTATCAGTTCGGTTAGTTGCATTTATATCTGCCGGTGGATTATAAATATATTCAAGCTCAGCCCGAATCCCCTCATTGATCGCCCGGAGTACAGGAATAACATAAAAACTAGTATTCGAATCGTAACCAAGCCCACCTTTCACGACTTCAAAACTTTCAAGCATGCCAAAGGTTGCAGAAGATATATTTAAATCAATTATTGGTTTTATTTCTGCCCCGTATCCTGATCCAGAAATATTGATTCGAGCATTTACCAAATTTTTCCCAACAGCACCGTTGGTTAAATTAACTTTAACAATCTCGCCAGTACTTAATACACCGTCAGTAAAATTTAAATCGCTAGGCTCTAGCTTAAAACCGTAAAAACCTCGAGTAAACGCGATACTAGGAGGTGTGCTTCCCTTGGTAAATGATATATTGTGAACCTCAGATGCCACGTAATTTCCACTGTTATCGCTTGCAACCGCAAAAATGGTACGGAACCCCTGATCTTCGCCCGTATCGAGTGTTTGATTAACATCAAACAACATAGGAAAGGATTGATCAGTTTCAGAAACTCCAGTTAATCGATTGATTTGATTTAATAAAACCCCATCCACATAGTAAGAAACACTTTGGACAGTCCCATCAGGATCTTGGGATCTAGCACTTAACGGGATTACAGAGGTCGAGGTTAACGATGAAAAAGCTGATGGGTTTATCATAGAAATAACCGGTGGCAAAGAACCAGCGTATGATGATACTTCAAAGCGAATTAAGGAACTAGTTGCCAAAACCTGCCCTTGCGTCCCATAAGCTACCAATTGTAAAGAATACTCTCCTGCGTTTAATCCCATCAAAGAATAGGTAAATCGATTCGATCGGTAAGACCCTCCTAGGCCTCCCCCAAATTCTTCCATATCAGAAATTAATTGCTGATTAACAAATACTCCTAAACGAGCAACTACTCCAGAATATTGAACATCTGCAATGATAGGGATGGGCGACCCTGAAGAATATGAATGAGATAAATTATTGCTTGGGTAAAGAATCTCTACAGAAGAAACGATATCTTCTTCGATAATTGTCATGGTTTTAAGATCACGAAAATACAAATCCCTTGCTGGATTATAATCTAGAGGAAATTGATTGCTGCTAATAAAGGCGAGGCCTTCATTACCCCAAGAATCAGAGCTAAAAAATACATATCTTCCGTTTCCACTAATCACCGGAAAACGGCTGCTGGGTGGACTTGGGAATGCAGCATCTTGGGGATTTTGAAGATACATAACAGGCGTTCCGAATGAACTTTTACTGATTCTTTCGTTTAGCCCACTGGCAATATCGTATAAATAAATATCGTCTGATTGGTAATCTTGGGATGAAAGGAGAGTCATTCGACCGACATCATCTTGTAATTCGAATTGAGGATCACTTAGAACTTCAGAATAGCCAAATATACTGGGCACCTGATTAATTACCGGAGTAACGGTGCTATACCCAGAACCCATTATAAGCATGTTTGATTGCGAGCTTACACGGACAGCAGATGGGTTGTTACATATAACATTTCCAGATAATGCATGGAATTCAAAAGATGTTCCTCCGGAAAGGTTTTGATCGATCACAGGAGAATTCTCTGTATCCGTATTACCAGTACTTATCTCCAGTTCACTCACAATAATCCTTATTATTTCGTCCCTTATTTCTGACTCCGTAAGAGTCGCAATGTTAATATTAGTATTGGAAGAACTGTTGCTTCTAAAAGTAATAATAGTTGGGTCGGAAGAATTGTTTTTATCATAGATCGTAAGGGTTGTGTTGAGCAGGTCCACTCCAGTTGTTAATACATCCAATTCGAATCTATGTTCTATGTATAAACTACCGTTGAGGTTTTTTACCCGATCCGGTCTTATTCGACCATCTGGAAAGCCATCTTGATTAAGGTCTGCACCATCTCCTTCGAACTGTATAATGTCGCTGAATGTGTTGTCGGTATCGCCAACGAAATAACCCTTCCCGTGCTCCTCCATAATAACTGAAAATATTCTCCCTCCACCCTGCCTTGTAACACCCTCTCCGAGGGTCTGAGGGAATCGGATTTTACCAGCCAAAAAGCCGGTACCACCTCTGGGTTCAATCACCCCAACAATGGTCGAATTTAGGTTATAGTTTTCTCCAGCATTTACGATTTTTATGGTTACAATCCGTCCTAAATTATCTACTTCATAATTTGCGATTGCTCCAGAACCAGAACCAGAAAGATCTTCGATAAATAAAGCTCCTGGCTCATAACCCATACCATATGACTCAATTTCAATTTCTCCGATACCACCAACAAGTATGGCGCGGGCTTTGGGAAGAACATAGGTCGTATTAAAAAAATCCTTGCCATCATCCCGGGTCATTTTAGATGCAAGCAGATTACTTGATTTTGTAGCATAAACAATTTTAGTTGCGTGCCAATCAATGCTGGAATCACGGCTTCCAAAATTTCCCCCGGAACTTTCAACTGATTGGCTGATACGATGAGAATATAGTGAGCCTGTTGGTTGGGTGTTTGAACCATTAAGATCAGCAACATTTACATAATAAATATCTCCCTCTGGACTGCCAAGGTAAGCAACCGCTTTTGCCTCTAAAGTAGGATCAGGGTAGTCGGGGTCAGGAATGATTCGAACCAAAGGAGAGACATAGCCCTGACCGCCATTGATTACCATAATTGCATCCTTATCAATTTCTGATAATGCATTGATACCACCGCTAACAAAGGCCAGTTCTGCTCCTCTACCAGGTGCACCGCTTCCATTGAAATCACCTGGGGTATCAAAGATTTCAATTTGGGGATTTCCGGCATAGCCTCCCCCTCCTTCGATAACTTCAACTAGCGCGATTCCAGTTCCAGAAACCAAGTTGGTTGCCTTGGATTCAAAAATTATTCTTTCTCCGTTACCAGAAATTTTTGCGTTTGCTGAATGACCTCCCAATGCTTGTTCGTCCTTATAGCTTCGGTTAACTAAAAATGTTGTCTGATTGAAAAAGTTGCCGTTCTTATCTTGGTAACGCTTAATGTCAAAATAATCGGCATTGTTGTAAGCAGTTGGACTTTCTAATTGGATAATAAAAGCATCCGATAGGTTGTTTGTATCTTTACCTACACCAACAAGATTATTGGCAAAGGAATGAAAAACCACCCGTTGACCAAGATCGTCTATTGAGGGATTATATGATTCTCCATTTCCTTCGGTTAGTACGCGAACAAACCCACTTCCACTAGAGTTTTGGTCCAATGACCAAAGATAAATCTGCGACCCGCCTCCACTATAGTTAAGATCAGCGTTAGTTGAATCACTTTCAAAGACAATACGAGTACCATCACCATTGACATCAGGATACAAACTTCTGCCGTTAAATTGATCATTGCTGCTATTCACAGCCCTAAACATTGTCTGGGTGGATATACGGTAGACAAATACATCCTCTTTATTATTGGTGTCTCCTGGTACTAAATCGTTTGAAATAGAATGGAAAACAACTGTATCGCCATCATAACTAATGCGTGGACGAAAACTGTTTCCGCTCGAAGGCTCAGGGGCTAAATTAGTACCATACCTTCTTGTTACAAGAGTTGGTGGCAGTGAGGGTTGCAACAAATCTAAAAGGTAGATCTGTTGAGATGCAAAACTTGTATTATCACCATCGCCAACGGGTGACTTTTTTTCAAAAACGACGAACCTTCCATCTTTGCTTGTATCCGGTCGTTCTGCTGGGCTAGCCAAGGCATTAATCTGAGCAATAATTTCATTCTGTTGTTCATTGAGTAAGATAATTTGTTGATCATATGCATAACCAAGCTCGGGGAATTGGGCTTTTTGAGAAAGAATGGAGGCTTTTGACTGTTCAATGGACCTCGCAGCACTCGTTAGCTGTTGTAGATTAGTACCGGATTCTCCAGAATCTGTTTGAATAATTTTTGTTTCTCCATGATCTTCAGTAAGTAATGTAAATACTGGAGTAGTGTCTAACTGAGTGGTATCAATGCTGGTAACTAGCAACTGTTCTGAGGTCGTATTTTTATTTTCGTAATTTCCATTCTCTATTTTTATCAACAAATAAAAGTCTCCTTCAAAGTTATCAGGCAATTGTTGATTCCATGTAAGATTAACAGTATCTCCAGCTAATAAGCCCAAGCCGATCCCATCGCCACCAAGGTTAAATTCCCGAATAACAAAATCTCCCTTATCTACTACCAAATCTTTGGATAAATAGATGGAGGCTTTTGCATAATCATTAGGTCCAACAGGTGCCCTACCAGAATTTCGAACCGCAAATGATATAAACGCAGGGTCCATACCTCTAAAAGTTCCTCTCTCCCCATTGTAACTATTTTCTACAAATTGTAGGCTTGGTCTTTGATTGACAGAGGTTTGGTCATTGGTCGTTAGGTCAATAAGCTGAGTTATTGTGTTATTTTGATAATTCTGCTCCTTCTGAGAAGCTCCACCTGGTAATGTATCTGGGTTCACTACTAAAGAAAGGGTCAAAATGCCATCCTCTTCAGTCAGTGGAACGAACAACTCATCAATATTAAATTCCCACGTACCTCCATTGGCAGTAATATAGTTAAACTCATTGACACCGCGCATTAGGATAATTTCTTCATCCAAAATAGTGCCACTTTCATTAAGTATTCTGGCCTGAACAGGTACATATACACCTGGTTGTGTGCTAACCTGTCCTATGTTGGTAATTGTCCCAGATACCTGATAATTTGTGTTTGGAACATAATCAACGGTTTGATCACCTGTGATAGGGTCCACTGCAGAAATAGAGTTAATTGTCGGGACAAGGTCCGGAACAACGATGGTAAAGTTTCTGACAATTGTATTGTTTGAAAGGTCTGTATCTACAGATGGTGCAGATACATGAATTAAGATTCTCCATTCCGCACCTTCGTTCCAATTCTTAGCTTGGGACCAAGGTATCTGAAAAAGTACTTTACCAGGAATTCTCGCATCGTTGGATAGAGGTATCCTTGAATTTGATGTAAACCCATTAAAAACTTGTTGATATGAATCAATCGTTATGCCATTAGGGTCAAGTAATTCTATACGGGCAAGAGTAGTCTCACCATTAGGAATGTCAGAGCTATTAGCATCAAGAAATACCTCAGCCTGTACAGCAAAAGCACCATTAATTTTAATATCCGGTGGAAGTTCGACCACGAGCTCTACCCCCAAATCAACATTTTCTGGGTAATCTTGTGCTTTCACTTTAGTAAAGCCTAATAAGGTTGATGCTAAAACAAGTAGCAGTATCTGGAGAGAATGTAAGTGGTTTCTCATCTTAATACATCCCATGTTTGATGATCGTAGTCAAAAATTCGAACATCTTGAGAATCTAGGTGAAAATATAGCCATTTAAGCTCTGTGCCTGAATATGCCTGAGGAAACAAATCTTTATTTGTCCAAAGCCAAGCTTTGAGGTTTTGATGCCAGAGCCAAAAAGAATCATTGCTAGCAGGATGGATATACATCCAGCCCAATGGATTGTGATAAAGCCAAGAGGCTCCTTCCCAAAAGAATTTCCCAAACCATGGAGAATCATACCATAAATTTCCTAAAGATAAACTTTCTAGTATTAATAAATTGGGAATCTCTACAATACCTTTTAGCTGATTGGTCTTTCCTCCATTATCGCTTATTGAAACAATCAAATTTAACTTTTTAGAAGCGGATAGTTCCACTTCATCCATATCTTCTAAAAACAACTTTCCATCAGGCAAAAGTTTGAAAATCCCCGCCCCATCACCATCAAGATCCATATTACCCGAAATAAGATCAAAGGTTACTGCAGTGCCATCTCCATCTGTTGCTAGAAGAGTAAGTAAACTTAAGTCAGCTGCTAAATCGTGAATGTTTAAATGGTGGTAGAAATCTTGCCCCTGAGGAGTAAAGAAATTATTAATCAATTCAAATTTTGCATAGATTTCTCGAGATGCATTCATCTCTACTAAAATTCTTTCCGCGGTTCTTTCTTCGAAGCCAGCCTCGCTCCAACCACTAAATTTATAACCAGTTGCAGGAAATGCATTAAGAGTGGCAATATCTCCAAAGCTGAATGACCCTCCTCCCGTTGCAAGACCTCCATGATTTGAAGAAATTTCGAGTTTGGTTGCAATTGGCTCGAAAACGGCAGTAATTCGAACTGATTTATCAATAAATACGGTCGTCTCCGGTAAGTTTGGATTGGTGATATTTTCACCAATCCACCGGTCGAATAAATAACCAGTTTCAGGCATAGCAGAAATCACAACATTTTCACCGTGCATAAATGCACCGCTTCCATTTGTTTCTCCTTGTCCATATATATCTATTTCAAGCATATGGTATTGAGGCTTAAAATAGGCATACAAAGTAGTGGGTGCTTCCAAAGTATATGAAATTGAAAAATCATTAGAAATAAAATTGTCTTCTTCATTTGTCCATCGGTCAAATTCATAACCCGAAAAAGAATAAGCAGTTAAGGTAATTGGACTGCCTTTAGCATGATTCCCGGACCCTACACTATATCCACCACTTTGGGGAAAAGATACCACAGATAAAGGTATATTTCCTGGTTGTGCTAACTCGAATTTTGCAGTGAGAGATTGATCCTCAGTTAAATTGATATAAGTGGATGGTGCGTATGGATCTTGAATACTCCCTCCAGCCCAATGGGAAAATACATAGCCTAAATCAGGGACTGCACTAATTGATACATTTTCTCCGTAGTGGTAATCGCCACTACCCTGAACATGACCACCCGTGGAGGACTGTAAATTTAAGGATATGGGAACTTTTTCAAACTCAGCAGTAATGTAAAAAGGTTTATTCACATCGATATCAATCAATTGGACTGCAGGGTCGGAAAGGTGATACCCAGTCCAACGAGTAAATTTATATCCCTCTTGTGGAATTGCAAGAAGTGAGGCCCGCTCACCACTTAAATACTGCCCGGCACCCTCTACATTCCCACCAATAGAAGAGAAGACAGCCACCTCATAATAAATTTGTTCAAAAAGGGCCGTGATATTTCGGTCTTCAGTCATTAATACAACCGTACTTGCCGCATTTACATCCTGTAATCCATCGCCATTCCATTTAATAAATTTATAATGATTATCAGGCACTGCCATGATTGCAGCTTTCGATCCATACCGGTAACCCCCCGCCCCATATACAACTCCTCCATCTGTAAAATTCAGTTCTAGAGTATGTTCCTTAGGCGTGGGTAGATTATCTGTTAAGTCGGTAACTAAGTCTTCCAATTCTTCAATGAAGGTAATCTGCTTGGTCATTAATTCTTCAAAACCCAAACCTTCATCAATTTTGAGGAATTCACTATCAAAATCAGCCATTAATTGAAACATCGCCAATTGATCATCTATGGATAATTCACCCGCAGTCCCAGCTTGGGCTAGAGCCATAGGTATGGCATCTACAAGGGCATTTTCCAGATCTAAAAGTTCTAAATTACCTTTGCTACTTATCCAGTTGGCAACTTCATCCAGTATATCCGTGCCAATTTTGTAGCCTTCATATTCTGCGGAAAGTGCACGCAGTAATCCCTCAGACTGGTTCATGAGATTAGCCATTCTGAGGTTGGCCAACATAACAAAAGTTGCATTGGCATCCCCCTCAAAAGCTTTTTGGATCGGGTCGTATGCTGTTAGGTCCAATTCCGCACTCAATCCTAGTGCACGTGCCAATCTTGTAGTGGCATCTTCTTTAGTTAGGCCATTTTCCATTAATTGGGAAATAAGCGTGGTTAAAGGAGACACAACGGTTGAATTGGCATCCGCGTAAAGCTTGCCAGAAAAAACCGATCCTGTGCTTGTATCGAAACCGCCGGTAACAATAAATTTTCCTTCTTGAGGATCAAGCCTACCATTTCCATTAATATCGAAATTTGCGAATTCTGCTGCCGTAAAAAGTACATCTGCCCGGCCATAGATATTTGTGTAAAATTCTCGATTTAAGTCAGAGATGCCATCCCCATCTGCGTCAAAACCAACACGAGCATTTTCAAGGTACCCATCCACTGCTGTTATGGTAGATTGATATGCAGGGTTAATAAGCAAATACAAGGTGAAATCCAGTTGATTACCACTGCGGTCTGCCGCATTAAATTTCAATTTATGTAAGCCTATTCGGTCGGTGTTGTTAGCATCGGAAATTAAAAATGTAAGGTTTAAATCATCAATATCTTCCCGGGTGGAAGCTGGGTCAACTGTTGTATCGTTGTATTCATAATCAACACTCCAATTTGTCAAAAATTCATTTTTTGTGTCCATTACATGGACAATGATCACTCCTTTGTTGGACTGTACCACACTAAGATCTTCAAGCTTAAAAGGTTGTCCAAATGGCCATTTCCAAACGACCGAGTTGTTAGTTTCGTTTAGATCAAAATCAACCTCAGGAATAACTGTTTGTAATTCAGTTTTTGAAAAAGTGGTGATGCCTTTAGCGTTATCCAAATCAAGTAAGCTGATATAAGGGGGTTGGGTATCCTTAATTTCTATGTTTTGCCGGATGGCTGGTGAAAGGTTTCCGTAATGATCAACTGCCCTGAAAGTTAGATAATATTTTCCAATCGGAGTGCTATTCAGGTCAAATTTCACTGAACTGTTAAAGTCTGCACGACTTGGATCAAGGTCCATATACTGGGTAAAGTTTCCATCGACTAAAAATTCGACGGGTTTATTTAAGCCATTTTCTAGAATAAAAGATGCGTTTACATCCCTGTAAGTAGTAGTAGAATCATAAGGGTCTGAGGCTTCCACTGCATAAGCAAATGAACTGATGGAATTGGTTTCATTAACATCAATTGTAACATTTCTTTCCATGAAGTTGGGGGAATTCACTGCATATCCATTTTCGCCAGGTACATTAAAAAATTGTATTTCTGGCGGAGGATCTGTCGGGACTAAATATTTACCCATCTCTTCTAAATCCAAAGATGTTAAGGTAAGATTACTTTCTGCATACGGTTCCCCATGGTCATAACGGTAATTCGGTGGTTGAAAATCGATAAATGAACGTAATGTGTAGTTGCCAGGCGTTTTACCAGTTAAGTAAAAATTATTCATTTTCTTAGTCCAATTACTGTCCCATGAAGTGGGAAATAGAGCATACGGACCGCAGTGGAAATATACTGTGGCATTAAGGTCATAAATTGGTTTCTTAACAACAACACCAGATATAATGCCATTACCATCGGCGATCTTTGGGTTGATATCTTCTGAGTCCGAAAGTCCGTCTTTATCAGTGTCGTATTTAAGTGGGTCTGAAATCGAACCAATGGTTTCATTACTGTCTGGCAGACCATCTCCATCGGTATCTGGCAGCAAAGGGTTTGTCGAATGAGTTCCGATCTCCAAATCGTCGCCTAATCCGTCATCGTCGGTATCAAGTTTCAACGGGTTTGTATTTTTTGACCATTCTTGTGCATTTACTAAACCATCGTTATCTGGATCTTCTGTAAGATATTGTTGTTTCCAATTGGGGTCAGAAGCATCCGACCAAAAACTGTCAGTGTAGCGATTGCGCCAAGTCTCCAAGGAGTCGAGGGGGTATTTTAAAGAAGGTTTAAGTAAGATTGATTTTGTGGTTACAAAGGTTGAACCGGGCAGGGTTATATTTGCCTCTATCTTAACTGTGCCTGTATAGGGCAGTATCGGTTTCAGGATTGCACTTGAACCCTCTATATCAACCACATAAGGGATTGCTGTATGGGAATATTTTTCTCCATGACTTAATATTTTTATACTTTTAATCGAGCCTGTGGATGCATTTACATCATCCACAAAGGCAAGAAAGCCTTCTCCTTGCCCAGACAGTCTGATTAAAGAACCAAGGTTATAATTTTTCCCACCATTTATGATTTCTAAGTCTTCCACCCATCCTTTTCTGAGCAGAGAAAATAGATAGGCATTTACTTGCGATCCATTCGCATCTTGACCTCTATTTCCGTTGCTATCTTCTAACAGAACAATTCTTGAATTATTACCTTCAAGACTATTATTAAATTCTAAATGTACAGACCATTGTACCGAGGAGGTATCCACACTAGATCCATTTTCATCGTATGCAATTGTGCTTAATTGAAATGGCCTTTCACGAAAGAGATAATCCCACGATAAGGTGGTTGAGTTCCATTCTCGTTCGTAAGTAGATACCGGAACAGAAATTGGATTGGTTCCATTGCTATCATTCGGGGAGAGAATGAATTTACCTAAACCAGGAGTTGCCCTCGCTTTAGTTCCAAAAGAGAAAGTTTGGTTCGATTCCGAGTATAAATATGATTCAACAAAATCAATGCCATTGATTTGTGAATTGTAAAAAACATAAAATATATCTTGAGGAAAATAGTTTGAAGTATTTTCATCGTCGATAATCCGTAACTGCAAAGACCCATCAACCAGGACATTCACCTCAATATTGGGATGGGTAATGCTAATATTATTAGGATCAGGAACGATCGTTAGTTCCGGTGTTGGGCTTGCAGGGTCAAACCCACGCCCAATTCCTTCGAGTTGTTTTAGAACACGATACTCCTGATCATACTCTTCTCGCGTACTCAAGTTTTCAGCTGGGCGAGATAACCTCCTGGCTGCGGGTGCCCATACAAGTGAACTTCTCCCTGCACCATGTTGATCTGTCTCCAGAGTAAGTTGTGGAAATCCAGGCAGGTATAATACCTGTGATATTCGACTAATATTGGCGTCTGGGCGAAATGTACTATCCTGAAGTTTTTGGTCTTCCATAAACACTGATATGTTATAAAATCCTGATTCCAATTGAGGCAGTGCGTAAAATCCATCGGCATCCGTGTATGAATATTTTGCTTTGTTTGCTGGTTCATTCGTGGCCCAGTTCATTCCTGGAAGTCCTTCGGTTACCGTGATCAGGTTTCCAAACCGTGGAAGTGTTCGGCTTGTCGCATCTTCAACTAAATCCAAACCATAATATAATTGGTTTGGAAATCGATCATCCACATACAGCTCAATGTAGGACAGTTCTCTTTCTGGGTCATAGGAAACTTTTTGGTTTAGGCGTATAAAATCGCTCGATGTTTCTTCCACATAATCAGTACTTAAACCCCAACCGTTTAAATTCCGCTCATCGTGAAATTCCAATACCGGAGTTTCGGAAAACACCCCAAGTTCTGTAAAGGTATGGGCAAAATCTACAATGGAATCGTGGTTGAGCAGGGTGTGTGTGATGGTGTAAGTACCATGAGTAGATGCTTTTGCCTCTGAGAAATCGACGTATCCATCCCCATCATGATCCGATACATTCATATCTTTGGCAAAAGGGTTGTTACCATTGGAATCGTGGAAGGTTACTGTTGCATTGTAATCGATTTTCACCCCAGAAACATTAAGGTCTGCAAATCCATCTTCATCAGAGTCGGACGCATACAAACCAGAGTCCAATATATCAATGGATACCACACGGTCGCCCAGATTATCATTCAAGATTGGGTCACCAAAATTCCAGTCCCAGGCAGCGTGGCTTAAACCTCCTTCATCTGTAATAACTTCCGAGTGCCACGCATAAACTTTGACTTTTTCACGACCACCAAATGCAGAATCATAATCATTATCCCAAGACCAAGTACGCTCCTGGAAACCCTGACCGGCACCCGTCCGGTAGTCTAATTTGTCTAACTCATCATTGGTTAGTCTTGGGTCATCAAAAATAACATGGGTATTGATCCCATATTCATTGAAGACGGGTATTGCATCTACTCCGGTACCCGAACCTTCTACATGCAACTTGGAAGAGAAATAGTCCTGCCCCTCTTTCATCACCTCTATCCGTAGAATTCTTCCATTCTCTGAAACTACAGATAGTTTTGCATCTAAGGGTGCCCATGTTTGATTTAGATCTGGATCCCCATCTATTCGGTAGTAAGGGTCTTGTAGCACATAACTCATTTTCGTTCCCCAGCATTTACGGACAACAAAGTTAGCTTTTAGGTGGTCAAGATTACGATTTTGACTAGGCCCATCACAATCCTTATGCCTAAGTTGCCAAGCTGATATTTCATCACCCGTGGCAATGTATCTAGTTCCATTCTCATCCTCAAAGGGTAGCTGTTCATCTGTCTCCCCTGGGCAAAAATCCGGCGGGTATAAACCACCTGCGGTGTGTCCACACTCCACTTCATTTCCATCCTCCGTAACCCGCAAAAATGTGCACCTCCATGTTCTATGGTAATTATCACCCGCTTGATGATAATTTTTATGCTTTGGTGCTATATCCCTTACCATTGCCACAGGGTCTATATAGCCAGTTCCGCTATTAGTGACGACTACCTTGGTAATTCTGCCATCTACAACTTTGGGTACTGCATGTGCACGAACCCTAGGAAAAACCTCTCTACCGGCATCTAATGCATCGATTTCAGATTCTGAACGGCCACGATCCCAAATTTCTATCCACGGCTCCAAGTGAGAATAAGTTGTATAAGAATCTGTGTGTATTCCGGAGGAGCAACCTGTGCATGGAGGGATTTCTTTAAGGCTTCCACCCAATCGTACGGATAAATTGGCATCCCGCTCTCCTGAGCCTGCTGCTACTAGCAAGGTAGCAACTGGCTTATTTGAGGGATCAATATTGAAGTAGCCCCGCCCTCCATCAATCACCTCTATTTCAGTAATTCCACCCGCCCCATCAATTTCATTGATGCGGATTTTTGCCCCATATCCACCACCACCACTTACTGATACAAAGGGATAATCGTTTAGATGAAAATCGAGTGGCGGATTGGGTGCTCCATACCACCTCTTTTTTAAAAGATCTGGATCACTCAAATTAGTTGATAAATAATCTGTGAGTGCATAGGGATCCGTTTTAGGTAAGATATTGAATGGTATATAACCTGAGCCTTCTTTAATTATTTCTACCCCGGCTGTTTGTGCCCCACCCCCCCATCTGAAAATTCCTTTAAGAATAGATCCATTCGCATCAATAGCCGTGACATTAAATTCTGCATTATCATAAACATATTGTCCCCTTGAAATTGACATGGGGTCTCCAAGTGGATCGAATATTGAGTTTGCAGTAACCACAATTGAGGATACACCCAAGGCTGTTTGATAAGCTTGGATGGCAGGTATAACCTGACCGACCCTTTCATCAAACATAGGCCTCCCTCCTACCACCTCTAATTTAATAGGCATTGCATACCCATAACCCGAAGAATCAACGGATACGGATCCGATGGTTTTGTTAAGATCTGTTTGATTCGCATCAATCGTAATCTCCCTTACAGGATACGCTTCGAGGGGGTCTCCCCCGATATTTATTTGAGGGACAGCAACTTGGCCATTCAGGCCATCCACAACTTGGGCCCAAACAGGCCCCTCGAAGCTGTTAGCCGGGTCATTGGATGTATGATCATAAGTATACTCAAAAATAGAGGAAGAAGAAAAAGTTGCACCATTCCAAGTCGTACCATTCCAATCCTCTTTCGCTAAATTGAAAAATTCTCTGTCTGTGTATGTACTGTAATAAGGCATTTTCATGCTCGGCTGAAAACTCTTACCACGAACCATGAATTGTAAAATTGAGAATGGCTCCCCCCATCCTTCTGTAAGATCAAAACCAACAGCTGGTACATCATAGCCACTTCCTCCATCCTCAATCGTAAGAGAGTCGTTTTCATCGTGGTCTAGGAAAAATAATCCATAAGCAGTTGCTCTGTATCCAGATAATGCGTCTGGGTTGTGCACCTCTGGAGAAGCAACTTCAAAATCGGGTCGCTCCACAAACCCCTTCAGCCCATTTGGTTTTAAATAAGGACGAAAAGTTAGGCTTACCGGACCAAAAGTACTTGTTATATTTCCTCCATCTGTTGGATCGATCAAACTGGCAGAGATTAGTTTGTTGACTGGTGCAGTTGCATTTAAGTCTATGGGGCCAAAAACTCCTGTTATACTTCCTGTATCTGCCGGATTGATTAAGGCAGCCGTGACAAACTCTTTGGTCGACTCATTCCCATTAAATGCATCGACAATTTCTTTTCTCGAAAAATCAGTAACAGTGCTGTTTGTTTCGATCGTTATGGCACTGGTAGTTAAATCATAGTCGAACGAAATATTATCATCTGGGTTTAGTCCCTGTGTTAATTCTATCGTAAAGTTATATACATTGGGCCATCCTTTTGCTATGGTGTAATTGATCCCATCGATTTCTACAGACCCTTTGTCAATTGAACTATTGTTAACGGCATTAACGATTTGTTCTCTAGTAAAGTTACTGGCCGTATCATTTGTTTCGATGGTTATTAAATTTGAAGTGTAGTTAAAATCGACTGATATCTCTGTCCCCCCTGCTCCAAAATTTTCAATCAGTTGGATCGAATATCGGTTGTTATTGGATCCGCCTATTTTTGTTCTTAATTTAACGCCATCGATTTCAACAAAGCCGTTGTTTATATCACTCGATGAAGAAAGGGTATCGTCCATTGTCACATAATCGACATACAATCTCTTATCCCAGCGTCCGTCCGGTAATGGAATTGGGGTGACAAAATCCAACTTTTTCGTCCATACAATATCGCTAAGTTTGGGCAGTAAACTATCGGGGTCGCCAAATTCTCCAATCCCCGCAGCAGCCACATGTTTACGCCAACCATTCTCATCACCCATCCTCCAATTATTGTACGACCGAAAGGAAGCTTTACCTTCGTGGAATGAATAGACTTGTGCTTCGTCCGTCACAAAGATTAAGGAATCTTGGTTTGCACTAGGTAAGTTGTCGTCGGTAGCAACAGTTGGAAGATCATTGGGGGTTTCATTATTTTCTCCGTACCACAACACAAGATCCGGGTTTTCACGGTAGCCACTTCCACCATCGATGATCTCTACTGTTCCAATCGCATCAACAATTGCTTCGAGACGTGGTATCTGTTCCCGACCCCTGCGTAATTCGTATAGATAATACACTTCATCGTTGGTGAGAACACGGTCGTAAAATATGACGTCATCCAATCTGCCGTTGAACTGGATTTTTGCATCAGGCTGCGTCCGGTCTGGAGCTTTACCAATATAAAATTGATCCGCATTTACTATAAATTCCAAGGGTGTTTGTGAACCACTGAATAAAACATCTTCTGTAACGTAATTCGCAATGTCTACCGTAGTACCATCCACCCAAATGTTGCCCAAGGGAAAGGATGCGGCCACATGATGCCAATCGCCGTCGTTTACCTTATTATTTTGAGCAAACGCAGTTATTCCGCCGAGCCTTGGCATTCCATTAACGATTTCAAAGGCGAAAAAGTTTCCCGGAGTGATTAGTGTTTCCGAGTTATTTTCGTCTATTTCAAAAGTCGTCACTTCAAGTGGGCTTGATATCCAAAGAAGGGGTGCTGTTTGAGAAGTTGTTGTTTTTACCCACATACAAATCGTTCCTTCTGGGAGGCCAAAGTCAAGCAAGTGGGAACTCAGGTCCAAATGATCATCCACCCCATCAAAAGCCAGAGATCTTCCATGATCTTCATCCGGGAAACTATCACCCAGGTTCATTATTCGAGTATCAATTACTGGGGTACCTGGATATGAAAATTCCTGGGGTACATCTGCAACGATTTCTGGAGATACTGGAATAAAGTCATTCCCTACCGGAACTGCATGGTATTTATTCCCAGATAAATCTAAATAGTTGCGCCCAGACAAATACCTGACTTGTAGCTCAGAAAGAGCAGTATCGTATATTTTAATCTCATCAAGCAGGCCATCCAAACCCTCGAACTCCAAATCCCCACCGCTGAGAGTAAAAAGTGCATTCTTTTTCCTCCCGTCCACAAAGAGGCTAACATTCCCATCATAAGTTACCGCCAAGTGCATCCAACTATTAAAAACATCTTCCCTTTCGAGTTTTAGCCCAGGACCGAAATCTGCTTCTTTTGTAGTCTCATTATAGTCTAGGGGTAACCCTGCAATGGTTAAATTTAGGTCTGTATTCGAGGTTAAATTAACCCAAAAGGACAAAGTAAAGTTTCCATCTGGTATAACTCCCGATGCGTTTAATTCCTGAGTTCCGTCTAATTGAATCGCATGACCCAATAACCCCCAAGTTGATTGGGCACCCGGACCGGACTCGAGATTTAAAAATGCGGTGTCATTTGTTTCATTAATTAACAAGCTTGTGGTTGCATTTACCTCGTCATCCATCTTCCAGTAGTGGGTTAAGCGGTCACCTATCCCTGACAGCTCTCGATTCCACGCAGGTGAAGGTTGATGCCTCGCTTCAGTACGATCCTCAAAGAGAGTTTCATGGCGGTCAAAAGACCAGTAAGCAAAAGGATCCCTCGGATAATGGAGTACAGCCATTGTGCTGTTAGGCTCAAAACCTTTACCTTGGTTTAAAATCCTTAGAGAACGTACATTAATATCTCCGCTCTGCCATGCAAATACAGTCGCATTCACCTTGCTTAAAGGATCGTCCACATCGCCGGCTCCCGAACCCCAAACTAACAAATCAGGTGTAGCTGGTAAAGAGGTGTTGGTACCAAGCTGCAAAGAGGGATCATCCTGAATGTCTGGGTTCGTTACTTCTCGCGAGCCAATTTCGTTTCTCAAGGCCCAGGTTCGTCCTAAGAACTCAGGGTCTAAAGTTGTTAGCTCAACTGCATTGACTGGAGAAATTGTACCCACACCGTCTACTTTTGCTATTGCAGATGCATTCGGGGTTCGGGTGGAATTATAGTCTTCCCAAATACTACTTCTTCGAACATCGACCCGGGGGGTATCATTTCGGTTATACCCGCTACCGCCAAAAGTTATGTACCCAAGTTCATTCGCATAAGCAGGGCCCACAACACCCTTGGTTACATTGGTTTCACTAAGCAATGCTTTCGGATATGGATTCATGATCTCATTTTCCATTCGGTTCCCGTTTAGATCATTAAATCGGGTGATGGGCGGGTTGCTTCCTGTCAGATATTCCAAAAGGTCCAGATAGTCCGAGTCGTTGGAATCTGTTTTATTTAGATCCACTAATGGCTGCCCTACCCCATTCGTTTGGTTGTGTTCCTGTAAATACTTCAACATTTCCAAATAAGTTCCTGTTTTGGTAGATAGATAAGACGCGAATGCGGATCGTGTGGTGTAATTGATATCTGGATTGCGGTAATAAGCATTACCACTCAAGGATGCCCTAGGGTCCGTAAGCATATGAATCTCAATTCTTGGCGGACTATTTTCAGGTTTTTCCAAGAAGGTTACATTGTAATCCTCAAGGGACTTATCAAAATAAAAACGATGTACCTCCCCTCTGCGAAAGGTGAGCTCAGGTGCCAGTTGGCCATCTACTGTAAAGGTTGCTGGGTCTATTCCTCCAGATGGATAAAAACTGTCCCTTAAATTACCACCCATACTAAGATTGTGCTCAATAACGGGCGACTCATTAATCACCACTCGGGCTCCTTGTAAAAAACCATCGGTTGAACGGACCATCCCAGTAACTAAAGATTTGTTCATTTTCTCTGCTTCTCCAACCGAGATAATAAGATTTTTCGAAACAATACCACCCATCATGTCAGATACGACCGCTCGAATAACATAATGCCCAGTTTCTGAAAATTTAGTCGAGATTACTGGGCTGTTTAATTGATTTGGAGCATTAAAAGGTTTCTCATTTACAAACCATGAATAGGCATATGCACTGGTATTACCATCCGTTACCATTGCCCGGATATTTATAGAATCTCCAACTGCAGGCGTTTGAGATGTGACCAATAGCTCAAAAGAGGGAGCTTGTGCGCTTCCATCAGTTACTGTTCCGATATTGACTACAAATTCAATATAAGGAAACAATCCATCTTGCTCAATTTGGTAAGAATTAGTAAGCTCATTGAGATAATTTAGTTCTAAGTTCAGTTGTAGGTCGTTTTCTTCTAAAAGAAGAAAACTTGCTTCCAACTGAGTATCTGCACTCTCCTGAGCAGCCTCACTCAATGTGAGAAATGCTTGAAGATAAGCTAGTTGCTCAACTGCCTCGGTGTATAGTTCCGTTTCTTCTAAATTGAAGGCAATATAATCAATAATTAATGATTCTTGCATCACTACTTGAGCTTCGAAATCAGTTTTCTCTGCAATTGTATTAGCTAAATTGGTCTCAAAAGAATTAACTTCATCTCTAAGATCTAAGTTGGCATTTCTTAAGCGTTGGACCAGTTCTCTTTTCTGATCAATTTCCAATTTTATTGCTTCGAAGTCTTGGCCTCCTCCGTAAGCTGTTGGAGTAATGTGAATGTCCGCATCATGATCTGAATAGGTTGACCCAATTAATAGGGGGGCATCGTTATAGTCATTTGGTGTTTGCGGGGTCGCATCTAAAAGAAATGCTTCGTTTTGGGTGTAAAAATATTCGCGGTCTATCTGATAGGAATTGTTTATATCGGGATTATTTGAAGCCAGTAAAACTAAGCCGGTGGTTGAGATATCAGAACGGTATGAAAGAAAATAATTATTTAACGGTTGAGATACATCTAAACCGCTTGGCTTTGTAACCGAAGAGCCTGCAGAAATACGGGCACCACGAATCCAACGGTTTGTTAAATTACTATCAAATAATTGACCCTGTAAATGATCCAAAGGAGACAATTCACGTATCCAGGCCGGATTAATATTTAATAGTTCTGTCTTGTTATCCTCGTCCAGAATTTTGAGTATTGGTTCCTTAACAAAACCACGGCCTCCATTTACAATTTCCAAAATTGGATTGGCAGTTTGGTTAAATAACAAATTAGCCACAACATCTTGGCCACTTCCAATCGCCACAAGTTTTATTGATTTGTTTAAATCAGATGCTGTTTGATTAAAATCGTGAGCAGAAGAAGGTATGTTTGGACTATTGGAATAATTTGCCTCACCAAAATGCTCCTCAAGAATCCGCTTTATATCAGGGGGGATATCAAGGGTAAAATTTGCCTCTCGCAATGCCAAGGGTGGTACAGGTGAGTTAGATCGATATATACGAAATTTATTAGGAATGCCTGCTGGATCTATTTCACTCAGGTTTGTATTCATTAAATCGGAAGCACTATTTATATCTAAAATATCAACCCCTTTCTGTAGACCTGGCTTATATCCAGCTTGCCCATCATACAGGTCAAAGAAGAATAACTTTTCTGCTATCGTCAGGTCCCCCATACCATTGGCAATGGACGGAGCACTTCCCATAACAGAATAAGGGTTTCCATAAGGTACTTTTATTCCTTCATCACTAAGGGCCTGCTCCCCTTTTGTGGCATAACGCTGGGCGTGCATTAATCCAAAATTATGTCCAATTTCATGAGCTACCGTTCGGGAGGATGCCTGGCCCTCTCTGACAAGAATATGTGCCCCAGGTGCTCCATACCATGCCAAACCTTCTTCTTCCTGCTCATAATTAGTAAATCCAACCCATGTCAGGCAAACATTCTTGATTTGCAATGAATAATCTGAGGTATTTAAAGGTACACCATCTAATAAAAGTAAAGGCTCCACGCCGGAAGTTGTATTGTAATCGGCAAAACCGTCACTGTTTTGATCGAGCTTTTGGCAAAGATCGCGATATTCATGTAAAGCACTTCGCCTAGTAGGGTCTGATTCGATATCGTCTGTTGTATAATTGTAGTCAAAAATACTTCTCCTTCCAGAATCCCATCGAGAGCCAAACTCCGGGTCGAAATAATATGCCCCAGGATCGACCACTCGTATGCTAGTCAGATTGCCATCTTCATTTAAGATTGGTTCCAGTTCAGCTGACTTAAATCTCGGGTGAGGTAAAAGTGTACTCGTATTGAGATAAGCTCCACCTTCTAAAGTTATCAATGGCAAATTGGAAGCAGAGTAATTTCCCAGAGGAGCAGTGAGTTTAATATCTGCAACACCCACAAAGGCGGGTCCGTAAAAGTCCCACTCTTCACTTACTCTTCCAGCTTCGATCATTGCATACTCTGCAAAATCCAACACTGGGTTACCTTTGTCATAATTAACCCGCATAAAGCCGGTCTCATCTCCAGATGTATCGGCTTGATGCTCCCCTCCTCCACCAATGGCACCTCTCACATCTTGAATACGCCAAGGAATAGTAACCGTAGGTACAAAAACTGGAATTAGGTTTAGCTGTTGATCTGTGTTACGTAGATAGAAGTCTTTAACCTCCTGCATAAGTTCTTCTAAGTTCGTGCGCGAAATAGGTTCGAATGGTTCTGTATAAACATCCTCATTTATGAGTTCTCCAAATTCGTTAGTAAATAAATGGTTTCTTTCCAGCCTCCAACCAGAGTAAGAATCTGTAGCAGATCTCATTTTTGTGGTTTGGTCTTCAAACCTGGCTGGAACAACTAATATTTTTCTGGTGCCACTTAAATTTGCTGGTATTGAACCAATCTCAAAGGGAAGTTCCTTCTCTAAAATGTAGGGCAATGGTTCTGTATCAGGTTTTGTTTCCCACATGCCAGTTCGCCAGTCTAGAACAGCGTATTTATCACCTCCTGGATTTAAAGCCCAATTGATATACTGAACTGGAGATCCATCCCGCCAAAACCAATTATTACCGGTTGCTCCCCAGGAACTCAGTAGAACCGTACGGAATTGTTGATGTTTACGGTCATAAACAGGCGTTGTCTGATTCTCGTCTCTTGTGGCTCCAAGCCAAATGTAATCAGCCGATTCTTTAACAAAGTGCCTTTTTAATAATTCCACAATGTAATCGTTTTCGGCCTGCGTTTCGATTTGAAGAAGTTTTTTTCCAGGTCTGTCGGTGTAACCTGCGTGGTGTAAATCTGAAAATACTTGTAACTGTGGTGCTGGTGCTGGAGTTTCTGGATAAGTGGTATCGGAGCTACTTGGAATATATATGTCGGAAAAAGCACTAGGGCTAAAATAGATTTCATATTTTTCCCTCAAATAATCTTGTACTGTGCCATCCGAACCCATCGATATGGGATAATTTATTTTCCCCTTTCCCCTGGATCTCCTGTGGTAGTCTTCCGCTTGGTAAACGACTTCTTCAAAATAATTCTTTTCTGCTTTGCTGAAATACGAGAGTTCATTACCCGCAAAAATCAATTTCCCTGCATTACCTGAATTGCTCGGAGTATATATTGCTTGCTCACTCATCGCGAATTTATCACCAAGCGAAACACCCCACGCAGAAAGTCCTTTTAATGTTGGTAATTTTTTTCTATTTCCATACGAAAATAATTCAAAGATCTTCCCATTTTCAAAAATAGCATGCTGATTAATTTCACATAAAAGGTGGGTTTTAGATTTACATGCGTGCCATGACTTTACATCAATCAAACCATTATGCCACTTCTCTAAGTGTCGAGATATGTTTAAAGGTAATTTCTGAGAAATACCTTCAGGTATAGCAAGCTCTATGGCTAGCTTTGGGTTGGTGGTTATAAGTTTAGATAACTTGATTTTTCGCGCGCGTGCGAGGCCTTCTCCTCGAACCAAAAGATTTCTAGCGTAGCGAGGGTCATGATCTTCACAATTCACTGGCTCAGTGCAGGCAAACCTCTCAAATTCCTCTAACCAATCAGAAAAGGAAACAAAAGCTGGCTCTTGGGAAGATTTTTTTAATATACGAATCGCCCCCTCTCGATCTTCATTTGATTTTTTCTTAACTGAATGAACTGGGGGGACTGGAGTTTTTTGAATAGATTTCGAACTAATCACCAAAGAGTCAGGTTTCTTAACATTTTCTATTATCGTTGGAATTAGAGCAGGTGGAGTCTCGCACAGGAGAGGTGAAGATAAAATTCGCTTCTCAGTTTGAAAATACACAAACGAAACAGAAAGAAGTCCGATAAAAAAATAAATGAAATACCTGAATCTCCAACAAAACCGATTAGTTCTGTTGAACAAAATCTTGGCGAAAAAAGGCATTGATTTTAATCTAACAACAGATGACAAAATTAGCAAAAACATAAAATATTTTGCTATTTTGTAACAAATTGCTGTTCAAGAATTTTTCCTTTTTAGGCCCATTGATCATAAGAGTGGATGATTAATTCCCCCCATCATCATCATTCTTAAAGGTTCTACGAATTGTACCAGTGGGGGTAAGTATGACTGGATCTTTGAAGATTGATTGGGGGCCAATGTTTTGAATGACCTCGCGAACAGGAGACCCCCCTTTTGAAACAATACTCGCACTTACAAAAATAAGTAGGTTTCTTTTTTGGTAACTCTCAGCATTGGATTGGAAAAGTTTTCCAATTAACGGCAGGTTACCTAAGACAGGAATTTTATCATTTACAGTTTTGACTTCTTCGCGAGTCAATCCCCCAATAATTACCGTTGCTCCATCAAATATACTAACTTGAGTATCCACTTTACGTACAGAAAATATGGGCATAAGAGCACCTGAAGGCTGTATAATTAATGGCGGGGACCCGCCACCGCCAGCAGAACCAATGACTGCGTTGTTGCCACCATATTCAATAAAACCATCAAACTCTGTAACTTTTGGGGTAAGTCTTAAATTAATGGAGTTATACTTTTCGATTGTAGGGGTAACATTTAAAACGACTCCGACCTCCCTAAAACCAGGTTGTTCATCGGGCGGGTTAACAACATCAAAAACTGG
>Ga0115558_1000514_pt1 | contig 25123 bp, 22 predicted proteins | sample COGITO_mtgs_1104_4_FD_87279 | JGI IMG/M metagenome (GOLD analysis project Ga0115558, IMG submission 87279) | Pelagic marine microbial communities from North Sea - COGITO_mtgs_110426 | ecosystem: Environmental > Aquatic > Marine > Epipelagic | place: Germany:Helgoland, sampling site Kabeltonne... | reverse complement strand
TACCTTCACTGGCACAGCAATAGATATTGGAGTAGCAGCGTCTACTTCATAAAAATCTGCGTGTAATATATCTTCAGATACCGGATGGTACTGAAGTTCTTGAACCTTAGCTAACTTTACCGTATCTCCTACAGTCACTTGTACTAAGTAAGTGTTTGGAGTATATATTAAATTCTTAAAATCTGCTTGGTATACAGAAAAATGGTGATTTTCACCTTTACCATAAATTACGCAAGGTACTTTACCTTCACTTCTTACTTTTTTAGTGGCAGACTTACCTAGTCCCTCTCTTACGTCACCTTTTAATGCGATTACTTTCATTGTTTTCTTACTATTAAATTCTTTGTTATATTAATTCTTGTTGAAATGTATCAGAGATATTGAATAATGAGCTAATAGACCCAAATTCACTTACGTTTCTGATAGCATTAGCAAATAAGCGATCTACGCTCAATACTTTTATTTTGGAGTAGTTTCCTGGCACCAATGGAATAGTATCACACAGTATGATTTCTTCCAACACTGAGTTCTCTAAGTTTTCGTATGCTTTTCCGCTGAGCACAGGATGTGTACAGACAGCTCTCACGGACTTAGCTCCTTGCTCTTTAATTAGAGCGGCAGCTTTACACAGTGTATTGGCCGTATCACAGATGTCATCTATAAGGACTACATCTTTACCTTCTACATCGCCGATTACAGTCATAGATGCTATTTCGTTGGCACGTTTACGTGCTTTATCACAAATTACCATCTCTACACCTAGATACTTAGCAAATTCTCGTACTCTTTTAGTAGCACCTACATCTGGAGCTGCGAGTAACAGGTTTTCTTTAGGAAGGCTTTGTATATAAGGTATGAATATAACTGTAGAGTCTAGGTGGTCCACAGGGATATCAAAAAATCCTTGAATTTGCGGAGCGTGTAGATCCATAGTCATAACTCTATCTGCCCCAGCAGCGGTGAGTATGTTAGCTACCATTTTGGAGCTTATAGGAACACGTGGCTTATCTTTTCTATCTTGTCTAGCAAGACCGAAGTATGGAATAACCGCTACTACTTTATGCGCAGAGGCACGTTTAGCAGCGTCTATGAGCATAAGCAGCTCCATAAGATGGTCTGCTGGTGGCATAGTACTTTGGATAATGAATACATCACATCCACGCACAGTTTCATCGATACACGGCTGAAACTCTCCATCGCTGAAGGTGTTTAGCGTCACTGTACCGAGATTTTGTCCGTAGGATTTAGCTATTTTTTCAGCTAAATTAGTAGAGCCGGAGCCCGCAAAAATTTTTACTTTATTTATAAAAGATGGCATATCGTTGTTTTACTTTCACTCGCTTGTGCGAGTTATCATAAACTTAGAGTATGTATTCCTATACTCTTTGTTCTTTTTTTTTGTAAAAGAGAAGAGGTCTTTTGCAAGACCTCTTACTTTTAATTGTTGGCCGACCAGGGCTCGAACCTGGACTCTTCTGTACCAAAAACAGACGTGTTGCCAGTTACACCATCAGCCATTTTGGGCTGCAAATTTATAATACTTTTTTTAATTTGCAACATCACTCATAAATTGTATTTGAAATATTTTCATTTCCTCGTGTGTAAACTCACCTCCAAACTCATCTACGGCAGCATCTATACTGCCTGTATTTTCAGATTTATAGTAGTCATATATCTCATCTCTGCCGTCCTCATCTATGATTTCATCTACATAATACATTAAATCCACCTGAGTACCGGAAAAGACTATGGCCTCTAGCTCATCTAGTAATTCTTGGTAATCCATGCCTTGACCTTTAGCGATGTCTTCCAGCGGCACTTTTTTGTCGATATTTTGAATAATGTGTATTTTCCGAGCACTTTTATTTACTACAGATTTAAGAACCAGATCATCAGGGCGTTCTATGTTGTTATCTTCTACATACTGCGTAATAAGATCAATAAATGCTTGGCCAAATTTCTTTGCTTTGTTTTTTCCTACACCAGTGATGTTTTCCATCTCCTCCATACTCATAGGATACTTAAAGGCCATATCTTCTAGGCTAGGCTCCTGAAAAATAACGTATGGTGGCAGACCCATTTCTTTAGCAACTACTTTTTGCAGCTCTTTCAGTTGGTCATAAAGTTCTTTGTCAAATACAGCTTCCAGTTGTATTTTATCGAAATCTGCATCACTTACGGGATCAAATTCTCTATCTAAAGCTATTGATACTTTAGCAGGTTTAGCTATGTAGGCTAATCCCTCTTCACTGATAGAGAGTAGGCCGTATAACTCTATGTTTTTAATAATCAGATTGTTTATTTGACCGTAACGTATAAGCGTCTTCCAATACACTTCGCCTTGCTCCTTCCCTTTACCGAAGAATTCATATTGATCGTGCTTGTATGCTTTGACTTCTGGTGAAGCTATACCTGATAGTATTTGAACTATGTGCTTCAAACCTACTTTACCTGCTGTGTGCTCTATTGTTTTTAGCGCCATGACTAGCTGATTTGTAGCATCCTCGGACTCTCTCGGGTGTCTACAATTGTCACACATTTTGTTGCATTTATCAGCGTTAAAGGTCTCACCAAAATAGTGTAAAAGTGATTGTCTTCGGCACTGAGAAGATTCAGCGAAAAATGCCATTTCAGAAATAAGCTGAGTGCCTATTTCACGCTCAGCCACCGGTTTATCTTTCAGAAACTTCTCAAGCTTCTCTGTATCCTTAGGGTTATAAAACAATAAACAATCTCCATCGAGACCATCTCTACCTGCTCGCCCAGTTTCTTGATAGTAACCCTCCAAGGACTTAGGTACATCATAATGGATTACAAAACGAACATCAGGCTTATCTATACCCATGCCAAAAGCAATTGTAGCGCAAATCACATCGGCATCTTCCATCAGGAATTTGTCTTGATTTCCTGCCCGAGTTTTAGCGTCTAGTCCAGCATGGTACGCCAGGGCATTTACCCCGTTAGCTCTAAGAATATCTGCTACGTCTTCTGTTTTTTTACGACTTAAGCAATAGATAATACCACTTTTCCCTTTTCGTTTATTTACAAAGGAGATTAGGTCCTTCATCGTCTGAGCCTTACTGCCTTTTGGCATGACTTCGTAGTACAGATTGTCACGATTGAACGAAGACTTGAAAACGCGGGCATCGACCATATTCAAACTCTTTTGAATATCCATCTGCACTTTTGGAGTAGCTGTAGCAGTAAGTGCTACCATAGGTACATCGTCTATTTCTTTTACGATTTGTTTTATGCGTCTATATTCTGGCCTGAAATCGTGGCCCCACTCTGAAATACAGTGAGCTTCATCCACCGCTACAAAACTAACTTCCACGGATCGCAAGAAATCTATGGTCTCATCTTTTTTGAGTGTTTCTGGAGCTACATAGAGCATTTTAGTCTTTCCAGAAGTGACGTCTTCTTTTACTTTCTCTGTTTGAGTCTTGGTAAGAGAGGAGTTAAGAAAGTGAGCTACTGCGTCACTATCACCAAATCCTCGTATAGCATCTACCTGATTTTTCATCAGTGCTATTAGTGGAGATATAATAATGGCGGTACCTGAGCTTATTAATGCGGGCAGTTGATAGCAAAGTGATTTTCCTGCTCCAGTAGGCATTATCACAAAACAGTCTTCTCCCTTCATAATAGTAGATATCACCTCCTCTTGCATTCCCTTAAAAGAATCAAATCCGAAAAATTTTTTCAAATTGCCCTTTAAATCTGCTACTTCCGCTCCCATTTCGATATTATTATTCGCTGTTATTTTTAATTGATGGACTAATATAATACTCTTTACACCACTTGCAGAAATAATTTTTTAATTTGCACTAAATAAAAGTGCTAAATTCTACTGAAATACAACAAATAGGGATAGAAACAATTTCCTTGGAGAGTAAAAGCCTTCAAAAACTGGTTTCACTCATTGATGGCAACTTTTCTAGAGCTGTAGAGGATATTCTAAAGTCGAAAGGTAGAGTCGTAGTTACGGGAATAGGAAAGAGTGCTATCATAGCGCAGAAAATAGTAGCAACATTCAATAGCACGGGTACTCCTGCTTTGTACATGCATGCAGCAGACGCTATTCATGGAGACTTGGGCATGATGCAGCAAGATGATGTAGCAATCTGTATTTCTAAGAGCGGCAATAGTCCCGAGATCAAAACCCTAGCTCCGTTAATTACCAAAGGAGGAAACATCCTCATTGGGATGGTAGGCAACACGGATTCATACTTGGCAGAAAACAGCAACTACATACTAGACACTACCGTGGATGTGGAAGCTTGCCCGAACAACTTGGCACCGACTACCAGCACTGCGGCACAGATGGCTATGGGTGATGCTCTTGCGGTAGCATTAATAAAGTGCAGAGATTTCAAATCGGATGACTTTGCTAGGTATCACCCCGGTGGAGCCTTGGGTAAGAAATTATACCTTACGCTATTAGATATAGCAAATGAAAACACCATACCTAGCGTGCCTACTGCAGCTACACTAAGTGAGTGTATTATGGCCATGACAAAAGGAAGAATGGGTGCTGTAGTGGTGTTAAAAGAGGGTAAGCTAGCAGGTATAGTTACAGATGGTGACTTAAGAAGAATGCTTACCAAGCATACGGATATCGGCGATTTTAAAGCCGAAGATATAATGACGGCTAATCCTAAAACCCTAAGTGCTGATACTATGGCTATTGAGGGAGTAGCTTTTTTAAATAAAAATAAGATCAACCATATCATCCTTGGACATCAGGGAGAAGTAAAAGGTATGGTACATATACAAGATTTAATAAGAGAAGGTTTGATATGAAGGTATTAAAAGATGCATATGCAGTCATTTTAGCAGGAGGCATAGGAAGCAGGTTTTGGCCTGTGAGCAGGGAGCACACACCTAAACAATTTATAGATATACTAGGCACAGGTAACACACTAATACAAGATGCATACAACAGGTACAAGAAATTAGTGCCAGCCAAGAATATTTATGTTATAACGAATGCGCGATATGCGGCTTTAGTACAGGAGCAACTGCCCGAGTTAGAAGATCAGCAGATACTCTCTGAGCCAATGGGTAAGAACACAGCTGCTTGCGTGGCCTATGCTGCTCATAAAATATCTGACATTTCAAATGATGGAGTACTTTTCATTGCTCCTAGTGACCATTTAATTCAGGATGAGAGCACCTTCGTACAGCAGATGCACACTGCACATCGGTTTGCAAAGGAGAATGACTCACTAGTCACTTTAGGCCTAAAACCGCATAGACCTGATACGGGATATGGCTATATACAGTTTGATCAAAAAGAAGCGAGTAAAGGGGTAAATAAGGTGGTTACCTTTACAGAGAAGCCACCACTTCAGTTAGCTGAGAAGTTTCTAGAAAGTGGAGATTTCTTATGGAACAGTGGCATGTTTGTGTGGAGAGTGGATACTATTCTGAAAGCACTTCAGGAATATCTTCCGGAGTTAAACATGAGTTTTGGTGAAGTTAGGGGTGCCTACAACACGAATCTAGAAAGCAAGCACATTGAGCGAATTTACTCAGAGATAGCAAGTATCTCTATTGATAATGGGATACTGGAAAAAGCAGATAATGTATTTGTACTGCCATCTTCTTTTGGCTGGAGTGACCTAGGAACTTGGAAGAGCGTGCACGAACAGTTGGATCCTATAGATGCTAATACTTCATTGAATGTTAACCTGCATGCGATTAACTCTAAAAATAATTTAGTGGTTAGTGATAAAAAGAAGTTGGTGGTGATTAAGGACTTAGATGACTATTTTATTATAGATACCGAGGATGCTTTGCTCATCTGTAAGTCAGATCAAGAGCAGGAAGTTAAAAAGATATCCTCAGATATTCGTAAAGAGTTTAAGGGTAAATATAGTTAAGCATAATGAGTATAAGCGCTTTAAGTCACAGAATGAAATTCGTGGTGCTGATGTGCTTATTATGTTTATTGGGTTCTTTCTCTCCGAACGATGAAAAAGAACCGAACCGTTTAGTGAACGGTGAGGTACTACTTCCTTTTTTCTCACAATTAGATAGTATCTCAGCAAACAGTACGAAGGTGTCGGTAGTACACATAGGCGACTCTCACATCCAAGCTGATATTTTTACTGGGGAGGTGCGTAAGAACCTGCAAGCTTGCTTTGGGAATGCAGGAAGAGGCTTCGTATTCCCATATAGAATAGTGAATAGCGGAGGAGCTTTAGATGTTCGATTTACCCATTCAGGTACTTGGCAATATTGCTCTATTCTGCGAGACTACGCTACTTGCGATATAGGTGCCTCAGGATTTACTGCCACAGCATCACCCAATTCGTCATTTAGTATAAACGTAATAGATAGGGCAGAGACGGATGCTCGTTTTACCAAGCTCACCTTGTTAAATAAATACGGTGGTTTTTCACCGTTGGATGCTACAGGCTTTTTTACGAGTGTAACAAAAAATAAAAAGACCACTATTTGTTTTGATGAGCCCCAAGAGGTACTCTCTTTTCAATTTAGTGAGCAAAGAGATACCCTGCCCGAACTACAAGGTATCGTGCTAGAAAATAGTAATCCTGGAGTACTTTATCATGCCATGGGAGTAAATGGAAGTACGGTGTCTCAATACCTTAGAAGTGTTCACTTTGAGCAGCAGATCCAAGAGCTAAATGCAAGTATTGTGATTGTCAGCTTCGGTACTAATGATTGCTATATGTCTAGCAGGAGTTTTTGTGTAAGCTGCGTAAAAGAAAACTACAGAAAATTAATCAAAAGGTTACGTGTGAATAATGAAGGATTACCTATCCTGATCACTACTCCGCCCGATCATTTTTACAGGAGAAAGTACGACAATACGAATGTGGCCAAGTTGGTGAATGCCTTAATTGAGCTAGCAGAGGAGGAGCAGGTAGCTGTGTGGGACTTATACGGAAGCATGGGTGGTAGTCGATCCATATTAGAATGGTATAAGAATGGAGAAGCTAGAGGCGACCTTATTCATTTTAACCAAGAAGGATATAGAAAACAAGGGAAGATGCTTTATGAGGCATTGATAAGCCATTACGACCAGAGGTAGTATGATGAGCATTGAGCAGATATTTAGTTATTCGGCAAAGAATCCACTTCTCTTTAATCAATATACGTTTCTGTTTCTTTTTACAGCTATGTTCGTTGGTTTTACCTTGGTACATAAGCACGTACGTATTCGTAATTTCTATTTATTAGCCTTCAGTCTTTTCTTTTATTTCAAGTGCAGTGGGCTGTATTTTTTACTCTTACTATTCAGTACGTTAGTAGACTATGGTTGTGGATTTGGCATCTATAGAGCGAAGCATAATTGGTCCAAAAACCTCTACTTGGGAATTAGTCTTTTGACTAACTTAGGATTGCTGGCTTTTTTCAAGTATTCTTACTTTTTAATAGACAGTATCAACGGTTTTTTTCAAACAGACTTTAAAGCGGTAAACTTTCTTTCTGCTTTTGCAAATGGAACGTTTGGGACGAGTTTTGACATCCACGAAATAATACTTCCGGTAGGTATTTCCTTCTACACATTTCAAACGCTAAGTTACAGCATAGACATCTATAGAGGTAAGCTAAAGCCTTGTGGAAATGTATTCGATTTTGCTTTTTTCGTTTCATTCTTTCCGCAGCTAGTGGCTGGGCCTATAGTCCGAGCCGCAGAGTTTTTACCACAAATAAAGCGGCCTTATTACCTCAGTATTAGTGGTTTTGGGCGTGCAGTATTTCTTATTATGGGGGGGCTTTTTAAGAAGGTAGTCATAAGTGACTACATCTCGGTCAATTTCGTAGATCGGGTTTTCGAAACACCAGAGATGTACAGTGGGTTTATGAACCTTATGGCGGTCTATGGCTACAGTATTCAGATCTATTGTGATTTTTCGGGATACTCCGATATAGCCATTGGTTTAGCAGCATTGCTTGGGTTTAAACTGCCTATTAACTTCAATAGTCCTTACAAAGCACAGAGTCTTACAGACTTTTGGCGAAGGTGGCACATCTCTCTTAGCAGCTGGCTTCGAGACTATTTATATATCTCACTTGGTGGCAATAGAAAAAGTAAAGTACGCACCTACGTCAACTTGTTTATCACTATGCTACTGGGAGGACTATGGCACGGAGCAGCGACTAAGTTCATCGTGTGGGGTGCACTGCACGGAGTTGGATTAGCGCTACATCGGGTATGGGCTAAGTATTTTAACATAGCTACTACTAAAGTAGGTAAGCTAGTAGCAGTAGTTTTTACATTTCACTTTGTAGCCTTTTGTTGGATGTATTTTAGAGCGGCAGATATGACTACTGTAGGTACGATGTTAGAGAGTATATTCACTGATTTTGATTTTGCAGGAATGTTCCATCGGATTGGAGCCTATTGGAAAGTCTTCACGCTTATGTTACTGGGCTATGTGGTCCATATGCTGCCTAGTAATTTAAAAAACAGGATGCAGTGGTGGTTTACTGAAGCTCCTCTTTACGTGAAAGTACTCATTTTTGTGCTGGTGATATTTGTTATCTATCAAGCTACTAGTGCGGATATACAGCCGTTTATTTATTTCCAGTTTTAAACTCCCTTCTAAACCATACTTTCTGAAAAACACGATTCCAGGCCAGGGTAGCCAGTGCTTCATAGTACGGAAGATTATCGTCTTTTTTAGCAGGGTTTATATCTATGCGGTAAAACAGATTTTGAACACGTGTACCGCTGTCTATCTGCTTGAGGAATGCTGCAAGTGCTGTTATTAGTTGGGTCGGATTATCACTATTAAAAGTTTTCTGCTCACCACTCATTTGTATTTCTTTCTCCATTTGAGCTACCACATTACTAATAGGTATTAAATTGTTTGTACTGAAATCTATGTCGTTATTTGTTTCAAGCATATTATCCCATGGTAAAGGTAACCTACGATCCGCAGGACGGCAAAAAAAGATGTGAATGGTGTCTGAAAGACGAGCTTTATGTAAAGTATCATGATGAGGAATGGGGGGTGCCGGTACACGAAGATGCTATCCTTTTTGAAACCTTGGTATTAGAGACCTTCCAAGCTGGACTTAGCTGGCATACTATTCTTAAAAAACGAGAAGGCTTCCGGTTGGCTTTTGATAGCTTTGATGCAGAGCGTATCGCGGGATATGGAGAGAATGAGATAGGCGTACTACTTGGCAATGCAGGTATTATACGTCACCGAGGTAAAATAGAAGCTACCATTAACAATGCAAAGCAGTACCTCAGGTTAAGGAAGGAATTTGGATCTTTCGATAAGTACATCTGGCAATTTACCGAGTATAAAACGCTAGAAATAAAAGTGAAGTCATGGGCAGATGTACAAACGACTGTACCACAAAGCGACGCGATGAGTAAAGCACTTAAAAAAGAAGGATTCAAATTTGTAGGTAGTACTACGTGTATGGCGTACATGGAGGCTGTGGGTATGGTAAGCGACCATTTTGCAGATTGCTGGCGTGCTAGAACGAGCCTCTGATACTTCTTGTTACTACGATAGAAGTGTGTTTGTGGTTTATAAAGAAGAGCTTACCAAAAGGACATTAAGAAAAACAACAGCTTCGACTACCCAGAGGCTGGAATGCTCTTGCCCTAGAAAAGCACAGAGCAACTCAAATGGAATCATTTTGCCTAGTAAACCTTGAAAATTAATACTTGAGTTTGCATTTGAAAGTCGCTCATTTACCTTTTATCTATTCGTGGTATAAACCACCACGATGATAGAAAAAGCACTAGCAAGTATCCAGCGAGAATCTTACGATCCTCGATATTTTCAGATACTATACTTGGGTTCATTTTTACTCTACGGAGTGAGTTATTTAGGGTGGGATACAGCGTTACCTAAGTATCTATCACTTTTTGGTGCGGCGGTTGCCACACAACTAGCGTTCAGTTATTTTACTACGAAAAAATATAGCTCTGTAAAAAGTGCTTTGATCACTGCTTTGGGACTTTGCTTACTGCTCAAAACAGGAAGTATAGAAACGGCAGTACTTGCTGCGGTGATTGCCATCAGTACCAAGTTTATTCTTAAAGTAAAGAACAAACATATTTTTAACCCGGCCAACATAGGGATAGTCACAGCAATTCTCCTGAGCAATGATGCCTGGGTAAGTCCAGGGCAATGGGGAAGTAGTGTTGTGCTCTGGTTTTTGGTAGGAGCAGCAGGACTTATGATGATACTAAAGGTAGGCCGTATGGATACGAGCATTACCTTTTTAGTAGTGTTTGGAGGTTTGCTATTTCTCAGACAAGTAGTATATCTAGGCTGGGAGTCAAGTGTATGGCTGCATCAGATGAGCAACGGCACCTTGTTACTTTTTGCCTTTTTTATGATTACGGATCCTATGACTACGCCTAATCATACTTATGCGCGTATCATTTGGGCAGGTGCGCTAGGTGCAGCACTTTTCATAGCCTCTAATTTCTTTTATGTCCAGACTGCTGCAGTATGGCTTTTGTTTATGATCAGCCCGTTTACACCCTTTTTCGACAGACTATTCCAGGCTAAAAAGTATGCGTGGTCTACACCACAGAAATCAACCAATCCAATAACAACTTAATAGTAAAATTTATGAAAAAAGTAATCTTAACCGCAATGGCAGTAGCTTCTCTAGGCCAGCTTGTGCAAGCCTTTTGTGGCTTCTATGTAGCAAAAGCAGGAGCGGAGTTGTATAACAATAAGAGTGAGGTGATTCTCGTACGAGATGGCAAGAATACCACCATCACTATGAGCAATGACTTTACTGGAGATGTAAAAGACTTTGCGATGGTAGTGCCCGTACCTAATGTACTAAACCGTAGTGATATCCAGATAGCAGATCGGTCTATTTTTCAGATGCTAGATGCTTATTCTGCACCTCGCCTGGTAGAGTACTATGATGCTAATCCATGTACTCCCATAATAGAGTATGATGTTGCCGAGAAGGCATTAGACAATGTAGCTGTCGCAAAACCTACGATGATGCGTATGTTGCAAGATAAGGCAAAATACAGTGTCACCATAGAAGCACAATACAAGGTCGCGGAGTACGATATTGTTCTGCTCAGTGCCAAAAATGCTGGCGGGCTAAAAAGGTGGCTAACGGACAATGGGTATCAAATACCTGGGAAGGCTGAGCATGTACTCGAGCCGTATATCAAGAGTGGACTGAAATTCTTCGTAGTAAAAGTAGATCTCAATAAGTATGATCCAAAAGCCAATGGAGGATTCTTAAGACCACTTCAAATCAAGGTAGAGTCTGACAAATTTATGTTGCCAATTCGACTAGGAATGGCAAATAGTAAAGGCGAGCAAGACATGATAGTTTACGCATTTAGCAAACAAGGAAGAGTAGAGTGTACCAACTACCGCACGGTGAAAATGCCTACAGCCAAAGCGGTCCCAACCTTCGTAAAGCCACATTTTGGTACTTTTTATGGCGATGTATTTAAAAACGAATACAGCAGACAAGGACGAGATGCCGTATTTTTAGAATACGCGTGGAATGTGACGCCGACCTTTACCGGTATGAAGTGTGATCCATGTGTAGGGAATCCACCATATACACGTGAAATTACGATGGCCGGAGTACCTTGGGCAAATCAAAATGGAGTGACCACCTTTTTTACTAGACTCCATGTCCGTTATACTTTAGATAAATTTCCAGAGGATCTTTTTTTTCAAGAAACGCCTAACAAGGAAATGTTTCAAGCCAGGTATATTATCACACATCCAGCCACCGGAGACTTATCATGTGACGAGGGAAAACGGTATACCCAAAAGCTCAAACTCCGCAGACGCCAAGAGTTGGTAGATCTAGGTACACTGTCTCAATGGGATACCCATGAATATTATGACTATGTGGCCAATGGTACAGGTAAAATAAAAAAGAAGAATAGTAACGATGAGAATGAGCTGTTTCCAATAGGAGGTGAAAGTGGGAAAGGTGGGCCGATGAAGATGTTGTTTTTTAGTGTTTTCGGCATTTTGGTGCTGTATTCTTTGAGTAGACTTAGCAGTTATAGTACAGGTTAAACACGCTGAAAGATAAATACCCAAAGACCTGCCAATGCAGGTCTTTTTTTATGTTTACTTTGTACGCTGATGAGTACGTCACGCAAGATATATGCAATAGGAGGATTTGTACTTACGTTTATCACAGCTTTCATGGTGGTGAGTAACTACAATTCATACAAGCATCCTGAGGAAATTACACTAATTAAGGCATCTATTCTGAAGGCCATGGAAGATCAACGCACCCTATATGGGTCTGATGGTATGGACGATGTATACGACTCATTGGAAGAAAACATAGAGGCCAATCTGACAGAGTATAGGTATAAGTGAAGCTCATTATTCAAGGGCATAGGAGCACTGATTGCTCTGCTAGGGAGTGTGTTTTTACGAAGACGTATGCGAGTGGGTGCCCACCTATTTATAGGAGGTATGCTGTTTTCTATTATAGGTACATTTTATTTTCACAGCCTCGGACTCACAGGCTGGTCTCTTACAGTGATGCCACTTATTTTTACCTTAATTGTAGGTACCGTTGTGTACAGAAAAAGAGCAAGCCTTACGTAAACGCCTATGTATAGTAAAGCTCAAGTCATAGACGGATTAGTATACTTTAATACACTGAGGCCCAGAAGACTGTGGAATGCTGTTAAGATATTCCTGTCGTATCATGTCAGTAAGATTACCAAGAAAAACTATCATCGTGGATTGCCTATTTCTCTTTCTCTAGAGCCTACTACCAGTTGTAACCTACGCTGCCCTGAGTGTCCTAGTGGCTTACGCGCATTTAGCAGACCAATAGGCATGTTAGAGCCAGAGATAAATAAGAAGGTGATAGACCAACTGCATAAGCAGCTCACCTATATTACGTATTATTTTCAGGGAGAACCCTACCTCAATAAAGACTTTACAGACATGGTGAGCTATGCTACCAAGCACAATATATACAGTGCTACAAGTACCAATGCTCACTATCTTACGGATGCGAATTGTAAAAAGACTATAGACAGTGGGCTAAGTAGGTTAATCATATCGATAGATGGTGTAAACCAAGAGAGTTACGGGAAATATCGGATTGGGGGAAAACTGGATAAAGTGATAGAAGGAACTAAGAATATGGTAAAATGGAAGAAGACTACAGGCAGTAGGACTCCTTTTATTATATGGCAGTTTATTGTTTTTGGACATAATGAAGGTGAGATAGAAGAGATCCAGCAGCTAGCCAAGGAAGTAGGAGTAGACCATCTCGCATTAAAAACGGCACAGATTTATAACTTCGAGCAAGGGAGTGACTTGTTGCCTAAGAATCCTAAATACTCTCGATACGAAAAAAAGGGACTGACATATAAGATCAAGAATGGGCTGCTGAGTCACTGCTGGCGTATGTGGCAAGGTTGCGTTATTACGTGGGATGGTAAGGTGGTTCCGTGCTGTTTTGATAAGGATGCGACCTATAGATTAGGGGAACTTGAAAATATGACATTTCAAAAAATCTGGTACGGAGAAGAGTATAATCGCTTTAGAAGACTAATACTTAAGAGCCGCAGTAACATTGATATTTGCAAAAATTGTTCTGAAGGAACTCAAGTGTGGGGTTAATAAGCTAAAAATTATTTTTGAGTTTTGTCAAATTAGTGTAATATTGCTTACTTTAATTTACAAGAAAAATCGAAATTATGAATAAAAACATACTAACACTTTTTGTTGGCTTACTCGCTTTTACCCTAGCTGCTGATGCTCAATCGTACACCAAGAAATTTGGTATTGAGATAAATGGTGGTCTAAGGGAGTACCATGGAGATCTTGGTTCTGCAGCTTATTTCAAGCAAAATCCAGATTATCAAGGAGTCGGAGGAGGATTTGGGATGTACCTAAACCCATCTTTTGACCTTAATCTATATGGTAGTAGTGGAGACATAGGTTTTTATAAGACTTCGTATGACGTGGTGTTAGCAGAAAACTATAGACAAGGTTTTAGATCTAGAGTAACAGAAGGTATGATTGGTGTTACCTACAAACTTAACAATGGGTATATCATTGCTGAAGATGCTAGGTTTAAGCCATTTCTTAGAGCTGGTATAGGTGCTATGCAGTCTATTTCTAAATTTACCGAGGGTTCTACTCGTGTAGGAGGAAAAGATGATTACTGGTTCGGATCGCAAAATAGAACTTGGATTGCGTCGCATTGGAATGCAGGTCTAGGGTTGAAAATTAAATTAGCTGAGTCACTGGATCTTGTGATTAGCGAGCAGTTTAATTATACTTTTGATGATAACTATGATGCTAGCCCATACTCATTAGCAGGAGCTAGACTGAATGTGTCTCCAGATGGCAATAAGCCACTTCATGATATTTACTTGTATCACTCATTGGGTTTTGTGTTTAACTTCGGAGCAAGTGGAAACACAGGAGGATATAAAATTAAGGATAGTGATAACGACGGTATTAGTGATGATTTTGATATCTGTCCTAAAACTCCAGAAGGTTATGCAGTAGATACTGTAGGTTGTCCTTACGATAGAGATAAAGATGGTATTGTAGATGAAGAAGATAAGTGTCCGGATGTAGCTGGTAGTGCAGAATTTAATGGTTGCCCAGATACAGATGGTGACGGCATACAGGACAGTGAAGATAAATGCCCTAAGAAAGCAGGAAGCAAAGAAGGTGAAGGATGTCCAGATAGTGACGGTGATGGACTATATGATCACATAGATAAGTGTCCATACTCTGCAGGAGCCAAAGACAGTGATGGTTGTCCTAAGGATGACAAAGACGGAGACGGTATAGCAGACGCTGAAGATAAATGCCCAGAGGTGCCAGGTATAAAAGCATTTGCTGGTTGTCCAGATAGTGATAAAGATGGTATACAAGACAGTGAGGACAAATGTCCACTGAAAGCAGGAACTAAAGAAGGTGAAGGCTGTCCAGATAGTGACGGAGACGGTGTATATGACCACTTGGACGTATGTCCTGCTAATCCTGGTGTAGCTGCTAACAAAGGTTGTCCTGAGATCAAGCAAGAAGTACAAGATGAGATCAAGCTTGCAGCACAAGGTATTTACTTTGAAAGTAATAAGGATGTAATCAAAGCGGTATCTTTCAAAAACTTAGACAGACTAGCTGAGATCATGGTGGAGTATAAGGAGGCTAAAGTGATCATAGAAGGTCACACAGATAGCGAAGGAGCTGATGCAGCGAATATGACACTTTCTCAAAAAAGAGCTGACGCTGTAAAAAGATACATAGCATCTAAAGGGGTAGCAGCGAGCAGAATGACGGCTATAGGTTATGGAGAAACTAAACCAGTAGCTGATAACGATTCTGCAGATGGCAGAGCACTAAACAGAAGAGTAGACTTTAACTTAGTTTACTAAAAGCAACGTACTAACCAAAAACTAAAACTATATAAGAGGTGGCTCAGTTATGAGCCACCTCTTTTTTTATTCATAATTACAGATTTTGTACCGAAACAGAACTCCCCGAAATGATTATTCTGAGGAAATGAGATTTCTGTACATTATGATTAGCAGATGGTATATTGGAATTATGCGATGGGAATTAACTCGCTATTGAAAGTGGTAGGCTTGAGTGTTAAACAATAACCGAGTAGTTTGATATACAGATAAAAGTGGCTTAGGTAAGCTAAGGATGGCTTTGGTATTCAATACTAGTGAGTTGAAAAAAGAGTAATGGGGATAAGAGAACTAATAGTCGGATTAATCCTCATCCTCATCTTCTTCATCTAGAACTTCATCTACATCCTCTTCATCGATATCAAGGTCAGCATCCTCCTCATCTTCATCCTCATCGTCCTTGGCAAGGTACTTTTGGTAGTATTCCTCATTTTCCATTTTAATCAAGTACACGCAGTCATCGAGAATAAGTTCTAATGCACGAATGCTTCCTCCACCTGCTTTAGGATAGTTTATAAGGGCTTCATCATCTACTCCTTTTGGGAATTCCTCACTTATGGCTTTTAGCAAATCCTTATTTGCATTTTTAAAAGACGTAATTATTCTTTTCATCCTAGTTAATTGTTAGTCAGTTTCTATAAACAAAGATTAATCTGTAATTTGAAAAAAGAAACAAGTTTTTTAAACAGTGTACGGTTTTTTAATCAAGTGCTCTTTACCTATTCGTTTTGCGGCAAAATAGGCTACTATATGTCCAAGGTTTTTAAGGTTGTGTTTCATCCATTTAGCTTGGGTAGGGCAAGTGAGATCTCCTAGTTCAAGTACCAATTCGGCATCTCTTGTGATGGTGTATTTGAAGTTGTAATAGTTGCTGAGATTCCTAGTGAAATTATCCTCATGCCACTTGTGCTTGAAGTAGCTGGAGTAAAAGTTGCGCCACTCATCAGCGGCTGGTTTATCAGTAGGATCATCATATCCTATAGATGCTCCGCTGCCACACTGGTTAACACATCCATCAAAGTGGATAGATAAAGCCAGATCTACTATACTATACTTCCGATGGTCGGCATTACTTCGTATTACGGATATACCTGCTTCTTGGAGTATGCGAGTGGCTTCATCTGCGACTATAGGAGTCCATTCTATTTCTACTCCATACGGGCTCGATGTACCAGTGGCTCCTTTTATTCTTCCTTCATGTCCTGCCTGTATGTAAATCTCAGCGCGCTCGTATTTTTTTATTCCTCCACTACCGATGAAATAATTTTTGGTAAAATACTGGTAGCCATAAGAGAGTAGGCATATAGGGATGAGTAAGCATATAATTTTAAGTAACTTTTCCATAAAACTTGTGTTGTAATAGAAGAAGAACGGGAATACAAAAAACTATATTGTTTTAATAAGGGTTTTATAGAATGAAGTAGCTTTGCAAACAGAAAGGAATGAAGAAAATTTGGGAGAAGTTAAAGGTAAAATGGAACATAGAATCAGACGGTAGAATGGTCTGGATATTCATAATGTTCGCTATTACAGGTACCTCAGTTACGTTCATTAGACAACCATTTACAGAGGCTATTTTTCAAAAAAGCACCTATGGTGAGTTGTACTGGTATGAATTATTAATTACGCTGGTGATTGTTTATTTTGTTTATCAGCTATTGTTATTTACTATAGGCTCAGTAATGGGCGAGTATAAGTTTGTTCGATGGTTTCTTATAAAGATGAACAAAAGAATGCTGCCATTTTTAAAGAATTTAGAATGACAAAAGAAGAAGTGCTAAAGGCCCTGAGTTACGTAGACGATCCAGATCTCAACAAGGACTTGGTTACGCTGAACATGATACAAAATGTAGTAATAGAAAAGAAGCGAGTAGCTTTTGACCTAGTACTTACCACACCTGCTTGTCCTATGAAGGACAGCATAGCAAACGCTTGCAAGACGGCCATACATACTATGGTGGATAAGGATGCAGAGGTGGTGATGAATATCACATCTAATGTACAGCGAAGCCGAGCAGATAACACCGTACTTTCAGGCATAAAAAATATCATAGCTGTAGCTTCTGGGAAAGGAGGAGTAGGGAAGAGTACAGTAGCTCTTAACTTAGCACGAACTCTTCAACAGGCAGGAGCAAGAGTAGGCATCCTAGATGCCGATATACATGGACCATCCGTACCCACACTACTTGGTACTACGGAGGAAAAGCCTGAAATGGATGGAGACCTTATGCTTCCTATTGAGAAGTACGACTTAAAGACCATGAGCATAGGCTACCTAGTAGACGGTAAACAAGCGCTAGTATGGAGAGGACCTATGCTTAGTAAGGCGATTACTCAGTTTTGTAGTGATGTAAAATGGGGAGAGTTAGATTATCTATTCGTAGATTTACCTCCAGGAACGGGAGATGCTCACCTAAGCATTATACAGCATATACCACTTAGTGGCGTAGTAGTAGTGACTACTCCAGAAGATGTAGCTGTGGCAGATACGCGGAAGGCTATTGATATGTTTAGTAATCCGCACCTAAAACAGAATATTCTCGGGGTAGTAGAAAACATGAGTTACTTCCAACCAGAGGCAGAAGGTAAAAAGTATTACCTATTTGGCAGAGATGGAGGTCAGAAACTGTGTGATGAATGGAGTTTAGATTTGCTCGGTCAGATCCAGGTAAAAGAGGACAAGTCTTTTGAAAGTCTTCATAGTGAATACTTGCCCGTGGTAGGTAAAATAGTACAAAAACTATCTGTCCTAGCTGCTAGTAGATAAAAAGAGGTAAATTTGAACAAGTAAAATGTCAATACAAGAAACAACAATAGAAGAAGCTTTGGAAAGCATGAGACCGTTTTTAAGAAAAGACGGCGGAGATGTAGAGCTAGTTTCTTACCAAGACAATGTAGTAAAGCTGAAGCTTCTTGGAGCTTGCAGTACATGTACTATTAGTCACCTTACAATGAAAGCGGGATTAGAAGAAACCATCAAAAAGATGCTTCCTGAGGTGAAGGAAGTAATGGCAGTAGAGTAATACACAGATTCGTTATGCAACGAACCGTGTCATACGCTAATTTTATCCAATTTGTAAATACGTACAGCATCTGGGTAGCTATAGGGTCATTTAGTTCCTACCTATTTTTCAGCAAACTGTATGATGTACAACCGAACTATTTGATAGCAATTGGTTTGTCCTTAGGAGTGTGGGTCATTTATACGCTTGACCACTTGTTTGATGGAATAAAACTGAAGGATAATGCCTCCACTATTAGACACAAGGAACACTTTCATAAACAGAGAAAGATTAAGTGGCTGCTTATTTTAGTCACTGTGGTATTGGGTATATTGGCTTTGTTTGTCACCCGGCCTTACTTCACGTTTATCGGAACGCTACTGATGCTAACTTGTGCTCACTTCATAGTGAATTATCTTGTTCCTAGCAAGGTCAAAGAGTTGCTATTTTTAAAAGAAGCGTTTATTGCATTTATAGTCACCTTGGGCTTTGCTTATACGCCTTTTTTAGAAGTACGGGACACGGATAGCTTTGGAGATATTATCCCATATCTGTGTTTTCTATTTTTTATAAATTTTGCGAATTTGATATTATTCTCCTTATTTGATAAGGATGCTGACAGAGAGACAAACACTTTGTCTATTGCTGAATTTTATAGTGATAGTACATTGAAAATTTTTATCAGTGTCAATTTGATGCTATCACTATACTTTGCTTGGGTGTTATTTACTCACCTATCATTAAGTGCAATAGAATTTAGTGTTGTACTTTTAATGCTACTTACCCTATTTATCATCAGCCAGTTCCCTAACTATTTCAGTCAAAATGATAGGTACCGCTTTTATGGCGACCTTATCTACGTTTACCCGCTTGCTGTGATGCCATTCCTTTAGTGAAGCACGACCTACATCTAGGTTCGTATTGATCTCTTTCCCCGAGCTGAACTTGTCCTCCCGATTTAGTAAATCTATAGGAGTACTGTGCTACATCGCCACATTGCATGCATATAGCGTGTACCTTGGTAACATATTCTGCCATGGCCATAAGGTGTGGCATTACCCCAAAAGGCTGAGCTAAGTAATCCATATCTAATCCGGCTATGATTACTCGTTTACCCCTATTAGCTAGTTTATCTACTACAGCTGGCAGCCCTTGGTCAAAGAATTGAGCCTCGTCCACGCCTATTACATCTATACCATCGACCCATTGTAGCATTTCCTCTGCAGTATCTACAGGGAACGAGTCCAAATAGTTGTCATCGTGAGAAACTACTTTTACTTTATCATACCTCGTTTCCATCTTAGGCTTGAAGATACGAACGTTTAGATTGGCTATTTTGGCTCGTTTCACGCGCCTGATGAGTTCCTCCGTTTTGCCAGAGAACATAGATCCACACACTACTTCTATCCAGCCTTTACTATTTTTAGGTTCTATAAACATGCGGTGTTGATAATGGATGCCGAAAGTAATATTAATTGGTTTTATTCGTACCATTAATATGAGCAGAGATAGTATTCACAATCGAATAGACGAATTATTGGGCGTTTTGAGCATACACAATAGTAGACTTAGCTTGCATACAGAAAAGTTGTCTCAGTTAGATATAGACGTGCTTCGAAAGCAGTGCATAGATTTATATGACGAGGTAAATAAGCTCGCTTTACAAGGCAAATTAAAAAGTAAGATAGCCGCACCGGCGGTGGAGGATACACCGGAACCTCCCAAAGCTCAGACTCCGTTAGTGGCAGAATCTAAACCTGAACCCACTCCGGAAGAGGAGGTAGTAGATGTACCCAAAGCACCAGCACCTGTTAGTAAAGAGGAGAAAGCGACAAATCCGTCTACCAACTCTGTAGCTAACAAACCAGAAGATGAGATGCTCTCTCTATTCGAAAAATTTAGCAGTAAACCTATAGATAGTATAGCTAAAGGGGTATCTGTAGCGAAACGATTTGAGTTTCAGAGTGCCTTTTTTGATGGAGATAATAAGGCGTATAATGAGTTCATGGCTAGCTTGGATGACGCAGGAGGTAGAGAAGCGGCATTTGCAGTGTACCACGATTATAAGTCAAAGTATGAGTGGGATAACGAGGAGCTAAAAGACGAGCTAAAATCCTTGATGTATAGAAAGTATGTGTAGTAGACTTTGTATGTCTGGCGTCACATACCATTATTAAAATTCTTACTCCCATTTATTATTGGCATACTCTCATCGGAGTACATGTCAGTGTCGGTAGGGGCAACGCTTGGTGCCGTAGCTGGACTAACCGCTGTAGCGGTAGTTTCACACTTCTACCTGATAAAGAATATTAATCTAAGTCTTCATCTAACCAGTTCCTTTTTTGTCTTACTCACTTTTTGGAGTGCAGGAGTGCTGACCATGAAAGTGCACAGCCCATTTTCGTACGACAACCATTTTTTAGAGAATGATAAAGGCACATACCTATTGGCTAGATTAAGCGGTCAGCCTACAGAAAAAGAAAACTCATATGGGTGTGAGTTAGAGGTCTTAAAAGTGAAAGATAGCACGGGATGGAGTTCTACAGGCGGGAAAGTGCAGGTCTATTTTGCCAAAGATAGCTGTGCTGCATTACTAGCATATGGTGATGTTGTAGTCATGGAGAACATCCTAAAAAGGACACAAGGTCCGGCTAATCGGCATCAATTTGACTTCAATAAGTACTACGGGCATAAAGGTATATATCACAATGGATTCTTAAAATCAGGCAGTTGGATTCAGACAGGTGAGAGGGAACAAAATGATTTGTACGCGTTAGGATACAGCTGGCAGGCTGCATTGAAGCTAGCTTTTGATAAGCACTTTAATCATAAAGCAACTAAGGGAGTAGCTCAAGCAATAGTTTTCGGATACAAAGAGGATTTAGATGCGGAGTGGTTGGATGCTTTTTCTAGGACAGGTACTATACATGTGCTGGCAGTATCTGGATTACACGTGGGTATTATTTACCTACTTCTGAGTACGCTACTAATGGTAAACAGAAGCAAAGGGAAAGTGCTTATTCTGAAATCCGCAGTACTACTTCTTGCATTATTTTTTTATAGTTTACTTACAGGCTTTGCTCCTTCGGTATCTAGAGCTTCCATAATGTTCGGACTGATTATAGTGGCCAAGGCACTTAAACGCAACTCTAATATTTACAATACACTGTCATTTGCATGTTTTGTACTTTTAGTTATAAATCCACACAACCTATATAGTGTAGGCTTCCAATTTTCATTTTTAGCGGTGATTGGGATAGTATACTACAAAGATTTTTTTAGAAGCTGGTGGCCACAGTCGACAGTGTTAGGAGATAAAATAGTTTCACTATTGGCGGTGAGTCTCGCTGCTCAGTTAGTTACATTTCCGCTGGGACTGTATTACTTTCATCAGTATCCTAATTTTTTTATGTTATCCAATCTAATTGTAATCCCTTGCATCACGGTGATTTTGTATTTTGGGATAGTATTTGTAGGGGTAGCTTTTTGGTCTGATGTGCTTGCATCATGGTGTGCAAATATAGTCTCTTCGTATATTGAGTTCATTGCAGTGGTAGTATCATACATACAAAGGGTGCCCTACGCATTTTTTGAAGGCATCCATATTACTTTCGGTCAGATGATCAGTATCTACGCTCTTTTAGTTTCGCTGACAGTGGCTTTAGTATATAAGTGGAAGTATGGATTTCTATTAGCAGTAACAAGTGTAGGAATGTTTTTAGTTTTAGATATTCAGTATGAGAATAGCCTAGAGCCATCTGAGTTTATCAGTTTTGAGGTGGCTAATGAAACGCTCTTGGGGTTTAAGCAGAAGGATCACCTTACGCTGGTAGCTACTGAAAATTTGTATATGGACACTAGAAAGCTAAACTATGTGATAGAACCGTTTATAGTAAATGAGCGCCTAAGCCAAGAGTATACTATAATCCCAAGTAGCCTATCCAAGTCTAAGCAGGTGTTCAAGGATGTTCATTTTTTAGGCAACGGGGTGATTGTATGGCAGGATAAGCGTATTCTTTTGTTAGACAATGTGACGGAGTATATCTATAAACCAATATACGTAGATGTACTCGTAGTGGGAGTCAAAAAAAGTGATGCATATTTAGAAAAAGTCTTACCGCTTATAGCGTTTGATGAGTTAATAGTGCTTGAGTCTTGGAAAAAGCGTGCTACAGAGGGTCTTGTTTTAAGGATTACTGGTGGAAAGCTTTAGTTAAACTATCTATAAAAAAAACCATTGAGCTTCGTCATTTTTTTATCATTATTATTGAATTGTAAAAATTTTACATAACTTTGGCTTCTTAACAACGTAATTAATTAATAACAATAATCTTAAGCGTATGAAAAAAATTTACAAACGAAATTGGCTTTTCGAATTAAAATCATTAGCTGTAATGGGTACTCTGCTTTTTGCAGGTACGGCTGCAGCGCAACTGAATGGTACGTATACCATTGATGCCAGTGGAAGTGGAGACTTTGCAAGTTTCACTGAACTTTCTGATACACTTTTAAGTGATGGGGTAAGTGGAGCTGTAACTATTAATGTAGTAGCTGCATCTGGTCCTTACTCAGAAGACTTTTACTTAGATGAAATTAGTGGTGCTTCTTCTACGAACACTATTACTATTAATGGTAACGGTGAGAGGATTAAAGCAAGTTCTCCTGTTATAGAGTTGGAAGGAACTGACTTTATCACTTTTGACAATTTAGAAATTGAGCAAACTGGAGGCACGAATGATAGAATGTTTTACGCGTACGATGACGTAGAAAGTGTGACCATTAATGATTGTGAGCTAATCGCAGCAACTGGAAATGCTTATTCAGGTTATCCAGGGTACTACACTTCTGCTTATATCTGGTTTGGTAATCATAATTTCGCTTATCAGACACCTTCTGATGAGACTTCTGATATCACTATCACGAACAATGTATTATGGAAGGGTACTTCTTCCGTAAACGGTAGAGGGAAGAATCACGGTATTGTTATCTCTAATCCTACCTCTTTTACTAGTGATCAAAACATTGAAATCACGGATAACGATATCCAAGATATAGGTCAATACGGAATTTACACTAGATATGCCTCTGGATGGAATATTGAAAACAATAATATTCATAACGATAATAATAATGCAAGTACATATTGCTATGGTATTTATGTATATGATTATTTCTTTGGAGGTTCTAAAGTTGTTACTATTCATAATAATAAAATAACTAAATTAGCAAAGAGTAGATCATACGCTTATTTATCACTTTACGGTATTTATGCTTATGGATACTACGCTGATGTTGATTTTGATATTACAAACAATATTATTGACCTTGAATGCCCGTACTACAAGTATGGAATTTATGCGTATGCTTACCAAGCATCTGGTACACACAACATATTGAATAACAGTATTCGAATGGCCGGTAATGTTACCTATCAGTATACGCGTCATTATGGAATTTATAACTATTACGCTCCTGCTGGAGAAGTGAAGAATAATATTATTGTAGATGAGTCTTCAGTGTTCAATGTAAGTAACGGTGGGTCTTGGTTAATATATACGGGTAATTCTCAATGTACTTTTAATAACAACAGCTTAGACAATAGTAAAATGGCTGGTACAGGTGTGGGTAATGTGACACATATTGGGTACAGTAACGCTGATCGAACCTCTTTGGACGATTGGAAGGGAAGTGTTGGAGGAGCGAATTCTATCTCTACTAATCCTCAGTTTACAGATGTGGCAGCGGGTGACTATAAGCCACAAAGTATAGCTATGGCTAATAAAGGTGCTACAAGCACAAATGTTCCTGCGTTAGATTTTGATGGTGTGACAAGAAGTACAAGTACTCCTGATATAGGTGCTCTAGAGTACTTCGTTGATGTCGAGATAGTAAGTGTGGATATGACAGGTACGTCTTCTGAATGTGCTCCATATACAGAAGCTATAGTTATAACGGTAAAAAATAATGGTGTAAATGCACTAAGTGATATTCCATTGCAATTTGATATCAATGGTGGAACTCCATACCAAGAAGTAATGGCTGGTCCTTTGGCTGGCGGTGCTTCTACATCATATACGTTTGATGCTCAGCCAACTATATACGGAACGAATACTCACGTATTCACTGCGTCAGTTGTTGGAGATGATGACGTTCCAAGTAATAGTGACGCTTCTCATACTATAGGTACCATTGTATCACCTACAGGAGGTAGCCTTGCACAAGGAGCTACTTTTGACGGATATTGGAATGCAGGTACTAAAAATGATCCAGATGTTACTGTTAATTCATATGTGAGTAGTTATGATATAGCTAGACCAACTGGAGCAACTGCGGGGCCAAGTGCAACTTCATATACGTATAGCCTTACCGCTACGAATGATGTTAGTGTTGATGTAACTGCAAGCGGATTTACGTTAAACACTGAAGACTTTACTGCAGATCCAGCGACTACTATAGCTGGAGATACTATCTTTATGGAACTTACTGTACTAGATGCAAATACTGGATGTGATACTTCTTTTGGAAGATGGATCTATGTACCACATACTCCAGTACCATCGTTCAATGCTTCTGACATTTGCTTAGGAGATATTGCACAGTTTAAGAATACGTCTACTTTAGGAGGTGCAGATTATATTGTAACTACGTGGGAATTTGATGATCCAGATGCATCTATCACAGATGACAATTCAGACATTAAAGACGG
>Ga0115558_1000475_pt1 | contig 25785 bp, 47 predicted proteins | sample COGITO_mtgs_1104_4_FD_87279 | JGI IMG/M metagenome (GOLD analysis project Ga0115558, IMG submission 87279) | Pelagic marine microbial communities from North Sea - COGITO_mtgs_110426 | ecosystem: Environmental > Aquatic > Marine > Epipelagic | place: Germany:Helgoland, sampling site Kabeltonne... | reverse complement strand
GTTCTTTTGTTAATTCCTTTTGAACATTGGTTTTTTTGTTAATTACATCTGTTGATTCTTTATTCGCATCAATGTATTTTCGCAAATCTCCATCAGTATAATCTCCAATAAAATCAGAATATTTACCAAGTTCCTTTTTATTAAAACCCAAAGCGATTGCATTTTTCTCTAAAGCGTACCTTTCTTCTCTTTTTTTCTCAATTGTTGCTTCAATTACTTTTATTTGGTTCAAATAAACTTTTTGCTCTTCTTCTGAAATCTTGTTTAATCTAACTTTTGCAAACAATTGGTCACGCATTGAATTCAAAATAGAAATTCCATTTTTTTCTATCCCCTCATTTGTTTTATTAAATTTTAATTGCGCTTTTTCTGCATCATCATATCCAGAACCCAACAAACTAAGTCCAGGCAAAACAGTATCAAAAAAACTTCTCCACCCATTTTTTTCAACTCCAATTTTTGCTAATTTGCTTTGTGCCTTTTCAAGCTCAGTAGTTTTTTGAATTGCAAAAGTTAACGTTTCAATAAACCCTTTAAAAGCAGATGACAACTTACCTTCTCCATTTTCAATAGTTAAAATAAGTTCTTCCCAACTTGAATCTAATATCTTTAATTTAGCGTCTACAGATTTTAATTGTCCATCAACTAAATCTTTTAAAGCACCGCCATTATCTCTAATTGCCTGTGCATTTTTCTCAATTAAATCAGTATTATTTGCTAAAACCAATCCTAATGCAGAAGATTGTTTTCCAAATAATTTAGAAGATAAAGCAAGTAATTCTAATTCACTTACATTTTTAGATTTTGCGTCGTTTAACTCAATTAAAGCATCATTTAAAGATTTTCCTTCACTTGCTAATTTTTGCTGTGAAGTTCCCATTAAACGTCCTGCTCTTTCTGCTTTTATTCCGTTATCTGCTAAAATTCCGACTAAAGAACCAGTATATGCTAAATCTTTATTTAACGCTTTTGAAATTGGCGCAAGATATTGGAAGCTATCTCGCATTTTTTGAAAATCTAAGGATGTAGATGTTCTGATTGTAGCAATTGTATCAGCGTATTTTCCAGCTTCTTGTGTTGATGCTCCAAATGTATTTAACATTTGAACTAAAAACTCCCCTGCTTCTTCTCCTGTTGTGTCTAATCCAATTCCTAAATCTACAACTGGCTTTAAAAGGCTTTTTACTTCTTCTTTAGATTTTCCTAAAGTTATCAAAGTTTCAGCTAATTTTGCAACCTCATTTGAAGTTTTAACGCTTGAACCTGCAACACTTATAATTGTTTGCTCTAAATCTGATAAATCAGTTCTGTTAACTCGTAAAATACCTGATAAGTTTTGCATTGACTTATCAAATTCTCGAATACGATTAAAAGCACCTTTTACCAAAGATGAAAAAATCATTATTCCAGAAGTGAAACCAAAAGCACCTATTAAACCTCTTACAGATTTTGTTAATCCACCAAAAGCACTTTTATAATTTCCTACATTTTTAGTAAAGTCCCCAACCGCTTTATCTGCTTGACGTACTTTTTTATCGTATTTATCAAATGCTTTTTGCGCCTTTTTTAGCTCAAAAGTTGATGCTTTTTCACTTGCAATTAAATCTTGCAGTTTCTTTTTAGCTTGGGTTCTTTTTAAATTTAACTTTTGATAAGCACCTATTAAAGGACTCATTAAAATAGCTTCTTCCGCTAATTGTTTGTTTTTTTGTCTTAAAACTAATTTTTCATCAGCAGATAAAACTATACCTCTTTTTTTCTGATTTTCAATTTTATGCTTTAAAGCTACTTTTTTAGTTTCAATAGCTATTTCTTTTTCTTTAATTTTTAATATCTCTACTTCCGCCTTTGCTTCTTTGGAAATTAAATCAATTTGTTTTTGAGAAATTACTATATCTTTTTCTTTAATTTTTTGATGCTCTAAATCTGTTTTTATTTGTTTAGTTTGTAAATCAGTGTTTTTTTGAGCGATTACAATATTCTTTTCTTTAATTTTAAGTATTTCTAATTCCGATCGACTTTGTTTGGTTTGTAAATCAACTTGTTTTTGAGAAATTGTAAGTTCTTTTGCTTTTAAATCTAAAATATCTTTTGACGTTTTAGCACCTTTAAAGTCTTTTGAAAGTGAATTATATTTTTTAGCAACATCGATTAATTTTTCAGTTGTTTCAATTGCTGTTTTTAAATAAACGGTATGGTCAATAATGCCTTTAGAAGCATCTTTTTCCATTATTTCGTATTGCGTAACAACTCCTTTATTAGACATTTTTTTGAGGTTTTTCGAGTTGTTTTAATTTATCTGAAAATAATTCTTTAAGTCCTTCAAATTCTGTTACTGTACAGTAATTTGGTTTAATTTGCACACCAACAAATGAACAGTAACCTAAAATAACCTTATCAATGTGTTGAGGGTTTGATTTTTCTGAAACTTCTTTTTTTGGTAATTCAGATTTTAATTTTTCAATCTGAATAAAAATAGATTTGCTTTCATTTTTAATCCTATCTAATTCTTTTTGATAATTATTTTCATCAATAAAAAAATAATGCTCCTTTAAAATATCAACTGCATCTTTATTGTATGTCTTTTTTAAAGCATCACAACAAATATTTATCGCTTTAAATTTGCAATACAAACTTTCAATCTTTGCGTTAACATCAATTTCTTTAGAAAGTGTTTTGTTTTTTGAAAGGATTTCATAATCTTGAAGTAGTTTATCCCAAACTAAAGCTAACTTCTTTTGCTTTCTCTTATTTTTAGTGATATAAGATAAGTCTCCAGAAGATAATGCTTTAAAAAAGTCTTTAATAAAAATATGGTCTAAATCTAATTTCAAAATTTTGTATCTTTGTTAACTATGTTTGGATATTTATTAATTGCAATTGGTTTCGGTTTTTTATTTAGGTCTGTTTTTTTATCAGTTTTTGATACTTTTTTCAAACCTGAAAAAGAAACAATCTATGAACCTGACAAAATCATAAACATTAATCACATTACAGAAAATCATTTGCATATTTCTAAAGAGGATTTAAACGCTCTAATTAATAGTAAAAAAGGAAGCGATTAAACTCCCTTTTCTAAATATTAGCTATTCCTTTAATCCGTAAATAATCCATTCTTTAGAATTCAAGTGATTTGGAGATGGAGATAATTCTTCTGAATCTCCTGTTTCACAATTCACAACTCTTACATTTTGTCCTGTTGGTTTATATAAATACCAATTTCCTTTTTCCGATTTCAATGTTACATATCCACCAATATTTTCTAAACACCATAAAGCTTTAGAAAAAGACATTGTTTTTACATTCTTTTTAGATTGCTCTTTTTGAAATATAAAATTTTCTACATCTGAATGATGAACTTCTTTTAACCTTTCTTCAAGTCTTTGAGATTTAAATATTGGATGATTTGCTAACATTTGTCGCCTTTGATTTGATAAAAGATATAAACCGAATTCGATTAAATCTTTTCTGTTGAACGTTGTTACCATTTTTCTTAATTTTTCAATGGTTGCGCTTACTCTATTCAGTTTTCAGCTTCCCTGTTTTTTATATACCCAATCCTTTACGAATAATATTATTCTGTAAATGAGGTAAAATTCTTTCTTGAATAACTTTGTTTAAATCCTGCTCTTGCAATCCGAAAATATTATTGCTTAATAAATTTGCAAATACTTCTTTTTTTTTGCTATCACTTGCATCAAAAAACACGCTATCCTTTTGAACTTTTGCGAAAATGCTTTCTAAAAAATCCCCACTTTCTAATAAGTCAAATGGTTCTCCTGCTTTTTTACGACCATTTGTTATATTTTCAGTTCCAGGAGAATAAAATCCAATAGGTTTACCGAAAATATCTTCGCTATCTTGATGTAGAGTAGCGACGTTATAAGCTGCTAACTCTTCTTTTATAGCGTCAATGAACTTAAATACATCACTTACTATCTTTTCTGGAGTTAGTTTTTTTGCGTTTTGATACTGTTCTAATAGTGTCGCCATCTTTAGATTCTTTTTTGACATACTGTTCAGGACACGCTATTTTGTGCGCCTTTAACAGTTCGGTTTCTCTTGTTTTTGGCTGCATATCTCTAAACACCTTTACAAGCTTGTAACTTTCTTTAAAATCTGCAAAGGGTATATTTAACCCCTTTGCAAATTCTATGTTATAAGGATTTTTCATCTTATATTCCTGTTAAAACTAAAGCATTTTCACTTTCATAAGAAACGTCTCCAATTTTTTGAACCGCATCAATATCTAAAGTGAAATCATTTGCAAATCCCGTCCCTGTAACCTCATAAGTTTGAGTATTGCTATCTAAAGGATTCAAACCAATTGTTTGAGTTTCTAAAGCAACATTTTTAACTACTAAATTTGCAACTGTTAAATTTGGAATATTACCACCATAAGTAAGTGCTTTAAATTTTATTGAAGTTGCAGTTGCAGAAACTAAAACTAACTTTACATCGTAAATCCCTTCAATATCATCAGCTTTAAAATCTGGCTTAATGTTTGACATTGCGTAATCATCAAACTTAATCATAACCTTAGTTACTGGTTCAGTTGAATCTACTGAATTTGTTCTCACACCAACAATAAATGAAGTTCTCGGCTGTCCTTTTATTGTTCCATCTTCTTGGATTTCACATAGAATTTCGTTTTCTGTTGTAACTCCGAAAATACGTGTATATTCATCAGATTCATCATAAGAACGTAAAGCCTTATCTTGCTCCTCGCTTAATTCGTGAGAATAAGTAACACCTCTTAGTCCGTTTTTTGTTTTACTATCTTTAAATCTTTTGTTAGCAATTGTATCTTCTGTATTGTTATCTTCTATTGCCTCAACTTGATACATAGGAATAATATCCTTGTTTGCCTTTGCTGTATCCCAGTTAGATTTTGACTTTAAAGCTACTTCATCAGCAAAAGAGAAATCTGCTCTTGCTAAAAAGTATGTTTTTACTGCACCTTCTGATTTTTGGCTTTTTTTACCAGTATTTAATGGTGTTTTACCCCCACTTGATGCTTCATTAATTATTGTTTGCATAATATTTTGTTTTTTAATAAATTATTTTAATTGGACAATCAAAACCATATAATTCTAAAGATGTTTCAAAACGAATAGTGTCCCAAGTATCTTCTAAAATGATTTTGAATTGTTTTTCTGCAATATCTTTTAGTTCTTTTTTGTAGAATTTATAACGAATATTATCGTCGGTTTTTAGCCTTTTTGTCTGTCCTGATTGGTCTAAAGCTTTAACAATATTTTCTAATAATGGAAACAAAAAAGGTTTAAAAGTTTTTTCTAAACTCTCTTTTGAACTGTATTTTTTATTTGAATACGTCGCTAAAATCAATTTTAAATCAATTTCAACCACTTCATTATCTGAATTAATATTGCCAGTTTCTTTAAATTCAGTTAACAACCAAACTAAAGGGTATCTACTTTTTTGATAAGTCTCTTTTTTATTTAATGAAATAATAAGTTCTTCGAGGATTCCGTAATCAAAATGAGGTTTATGATTTTTACCACCTATTTCAATTTCAGGTAGTGTATCAAAAATCTTCTCTAAAATTTCTTCTGGAATAATCATATCGAAAATATATTCATCTTTTTAAATGATGTTGGATTGAAATTTTGGTACGTATCAGAATTTATAGCATTCATATCTTCTATAAATTGATATAGAGATACTAAACCATTATTTCCTAATACTGTCATTTCTACAAAATCGTTCCAAGATTTTACATATAATCGTTTAATTAAATTTCTTTCATCAGAACTCTTTTCTTTTTGAATACCAGTGTTATTATTTCCGTTAACTATACAGTGATGAAAAGTGTAATATGCTATCAAACTTTTCTTAACTTCTGCTTCTTCAAATATCAATCCTCGCCAAAAGCAATTCATACCATCTTTTTGGTACTCTTTGCCATTTAAAAGGTCTTTCCATTTTTGGTCTGCAGTTTCTTTTATCGTATAATTTTCATCAAATTGAGACATAAATTCTTTGTACAAAGAATAACTAAAACATTTTATAAGTATCTCTGGCTCATATTTAGATATAGCATTATTTAAGTTCTCCCCAACTCCCAATGCTTCTGCGTTAGGAATACTGCTATCAGTATCTTTAAGAAGTAAGTCTACATTAAAATATTCGCCATTGATAATCATAAATTTTTATTAGATTGTTTCTAATTCAAGTTTCTTTTCTGCAACTGCTTTTACAACTGTTGCTCGTTTGTCAGATTCGTATTGCCTTAAATCTTCTAAAGTTTTAACCTCATTTACTAAATCGATTACTTCATTAGGTTTAGGCTTTTTATTAGAATCTTTAATTTCTTCAACAAATCCTTTTTCTACAAAGATTTTGCCTGCTGAATCTGAAATTTCACATTCAAAATCAAGAGGTAGTACTGTTTTTCCTACCTCTGATATTTTTATTGGTTTAACTATTTTAACTCTCATGACGATTAGTTATTTGCATCAATTAAAGCTTGTAAAGCTGATAAGTCAGCAATACTCGATTCTCCTGCGACTGCAGTTTGATAAGTTGATAAATTTGCATCAACCAAACTTGTTGCACCTGCATTTTTTAAAGTTGCAATAGTCAAAGGACTTGCATCACTTCCGGTTGCGTATGCTTTAACTCTATTTAAAGATGCAGTTGCATCTTCTTTTAAAATTGCAATTGCTTCTGAAACGCTATCAACATAAATAGAAGATTTTTTTGCTTTTTGACCATAAGCACCTCTCATATCCATCACAAAAGAAACTCTACGTTTTTTGAAGTCTCCTTCCATATGTCCGAATTCTGTTTCAATATCTTGACGTAAACCAATACATTGCTTTGTGGAATCGTAAACTAAAATAGAATTTTGAGGAACTTTATTTGTTTGGTATTTATTCATTCCTTTTACTCCAATCACTTCTCCAAGATTGTTAACTGCTAATCTATTATCTCTGATAGAATTTTCGTCAGCATCTTTTAAATCTTCAATTTCATCTGACTGAATTGGATTTAATAAAGTAGAATCTGCGCCCCAATCATTTAATCTTGCTTGTAATTTTGCTTTTCCAATTACAGAAATTACATTTGCTTTTTTGCTTGACCCTGTAAATAATAAAGGATTAAAAGTTTCACAAGAATGATTTGTGTTAAATACACCCCAAGGAGTTACTGTGTTGTCTCCTCCTGAATTAAATAACTTGTTATCTAACACAGTTTTTATGTTGTCAGCTAACTGATTTACTAATTCGTCTACAACTTCCCCTTTATCTCTTAAAAGATTTTTAGAAATTGTTGCAGTTGCAGAAAAATCAAAAACTTTGAAATCTTTGTCGTTTAATTCAATTCTTGAATCAGCAGACGGTGCAACACCTTCAGCAACTATTTCTCCATTTGCTTCTAAATTTTCATAAACTAATAAGTTCATTAAAGAACCTGTAATATTAGTTACCATAAAAATATCCAAAGCGTGTTCGTTGGCTGTTAAAGGAATACCAATAGAGCCAATGCTTGTTCTGTTTTGCGCTTGTCCTGAAACAGAACCAGTACTTGAACCACCAACATACATTGGTTCTCCAGCTTTTTGTGCAATATATTTTTTAGATACATTTCTAACATCCGCAACTTGTGAGGTTGTTTTCGTACCCATTGAATGATTGTTCAAAACTTTAACCTCCTGGACTTTTAATCCGTGTTCGTTAGTACTTTCGTTTTCTAACGCTCTAGATTCTTTTAAATGTTTCTCTACGATTTCTCTAACAACATTCTTGTTAACAGAAAAATCTGGATTGATTAATCCGCCGTCTTTCATTTGTGTAATTGTTTGACCTTGTTTTTTTGCAATTTCACGAGCTTCTTTTAATAGATTTTCGTTTTTCTCAACTGCCTCCTTTAATGTTTTTAACTCATCAGAATTATCTAACTCTTTTTTAAATTTTTCTAACTGAGTCTCTAAAGCATCAGGAGTTATATTTCCTTTTTTTGCTTCATCAATCATTGATTGAAACTCTTCCTTTAAAGCTTTATTTGTAGCTTCTTTAAATTCAATTTCTAATGCAGACGTTTCTTTAGCTGTCATTGCTTCGTATTTCTCCATTGAAATACTTTTACTTTCTAAAAATTCTTTGAATTTCATTTTTGTTGATTTTAATTGTTTAATAAATATTCTTTTCGCTCTTGAAGTGATTTCTCTGCTTCGGTTTTTTGAGTGTCATCCGACTGCTCGTTTTTATTTTCCTGAATAGTTCCTGTAACGTGATTGCTACCAAATAGAACTAAACTACTTTCTTGTAAATTTTGAGCCTGTTTAACAGCCCAGAAATAATAAATATCATCTTCAAAATCTTCTTTATTTGCGATTATATCAATGTAATTATTATAGTTTTTTAACTCCTCTTTGTCCTCTTTTGCTTGGCTATTCATAGCTAAAACAATATCTGTATAACGCATTTTTACACTTGCTTCGATAGCATCGCCACTTTGCAACCATTCTTTAGCAACTGCGTTAATTATTTTATCTTTATGGAACTTGTAAATAAGTATTTCAGTTTCTCCTTTGTAATTTTTACCAATCATAGAAAATGGAACAATTGCAGTAAGCATTTCTATATTTTCCTTTCTTACAATTGTTGTATTCATTGATAAAATATGAGTATCAACTAAATAATTTTTTCCCTGAAGGTCTTTTACTGACTTATTCCAAAGTTTATCTAAATGTAAATCTCTATGACTATCTAAAATCCTTGTAGAATTAACTGCTATGTAATAGTAATTATCATCAAAATCAATATCTTTTACTACTGTTGATAATTTTGTAGCATCTAAAGGTTTAACTTTAATTGTAATATTTGAATCCTTTTCAAAAGACTTTAATATTTGAGCCTTTTTAATACCAATAATTTCTTTTTTTGATACTCGTAAAGCATCAAATAACTCCTCTTTTGTTTTAAAGGATTTTTCAAGTTCTTTACAGATTATCATTTTTGTACTGTTTTATTGTTCTTAATAATTTTTAACTTTTTCTCTAAAGCTTCTTTTATTTTTGGATCGGTTGCTTTTTCAATTTGTTTTTGAGTATTTTTTATAACTTCTTTATTCATCTTTCCCTGATTTTGAATTATTAATACCAATCGCTTTTAATTGATTTTCTTCTAAATCCCAAACATATTTTTTCTCTAAAGATTTATCTTCTAATTGTACTTCGACTTCAATAGCATATTGTCCGTAAGAAATTAAACCGCTTAAAAATCTATCTTTTGCGATTTCCTGTTTCTTGTAATTGATTTCTGATTCTTGTTTTTTATCATTTTGCAAAACGTTTACGTGACTGTAAGAACTAAACAGCCTTATTCCAAAGTCTTTTAATTTTAAGAGTTTATTTAATCCATCATCAAACTCCTCGCTTTCAGGAATAATCTTTGAATCATATAATCTTTTTTCGGATGCGTTTAAGTTTTCAAAAGTTCCACCTTTGATGTAATATTTTACTAATAATTCTGGCACACCATAAGCGACTGCAACTGCAATCGCATCAGATTCAACTTCTTCAAAAAGCATTAATTCTTTGACGTTACTTCCTGTTTTTTGATATACTAAAGGTTGTGATGTTATTATATGTGTATTTTGACCATCAAGTAACCCATATCCTGAAAGCTCTTTTTGAGCAGTTTCTATATCTTCTTCTCTCAAAGGCAAAGAACCCAAAGCTTCATCTTTATTCCCTGATGAAAAAATACCTAAAGGCGCTCTTTTCATAATCAAAACATTTCTACTTTCAAAAGCTTTTTGAATGTTTGTAATTGGCATTTTTAAAGCTAATAGCTTTGATTTCCCTCTCGTAAAATCTTGATTAAAACGAATATTTACGTCGTTTAAATGAAGTATTCTTTCAGGATATAAAGGCTCTTCTTTATTGTTGAAATTTCTAAACAAGTAACTACTTACAATTTCTTTTTTTTCTGTAGCACTCAACCACTTCCCTGTTAATTGTGGGGTTACTAAATATGGAGGTAAATTATTTAATGATATTATGTCTTTGTAATCCCAATTTTCAGAAAAACCATCAGGTATATTTGCGTACATAAAACCTTCTCCAAAAACATTTTTACAAACTTTAAATTGCTTAATCCACTCTTTTGTAGATTGTAAAGGGTTGGGTTGACTTATAAGGTTGTATAATTGACCTTCATCTCCTTTGTACTGACTTAAAGGTATTTGCTCTCCCGTTTTCAGTATTTCTACGAAATACTTTCGATTTGAAGATGCATCAGCATCAATATTTATGATTGATTGTACTACTGGATTATCCTCATAACAATCTAACAAATAAGCTAATTCAGATAAGTTTCTCCATACTGGAACTCCTGAATTTATGTAAGTTGATGTTAATTGTTTTGATAGGTTTGCGAAGTGCTGTAGATTCTGTTTAGCGACTAGATCAGTCGAACTTTTAATCGACTTTTTGCCAAATTGAATAGAAATTGAAGGAATATAATCTTTAAAAGCCACACCAATACCAGTTAAGTAATTGATTTATTGGTGCTCAAAGGCTCTCTAAAATCTTATCAAAGATAGTAAATTATTTAGATTTAATCTAAATAGTGGGGATTATTTTGAGATTGATAGCTTTTTGTTTAGTTCTACTAAATCACTCTCTAACTCCATAATAAAATCATTCTTTTCTTTTTTTAGTTTTTCGAATCTTTTATCGTATGTTTTTAAAGGTTTTACTTTGCAAATTACACCTTCATTTTTTAAGTCTTTTATTTTATTTTCAATAAATAAGATTTCTCTTTTTAATTCTGATTTATCCATTTAGTATTTTTTTAAATTCAACAGTATCTTTAGTTTCTCTCCCTTTTGAAATAATATATTTTAAAGATAAGGAATGTAAGATATTAATTCTATATAAATCAGCTTGATCATCCGTTTTCTTTAAATCTTCAACCTTTTTTAACCAAGGATAATAATTCCAAGATTGAGAAAATCCATATTTTTTAAAATTGTCCTCGTCTTTGAATTTTAGTAATTCTTTTAGGTGTTCTAAAATTTTTTCTTTCATTTTCTAAACTTTAATTTGCTTGTAAATTTCTTCAACTTTATTATTAAAAATATCGTTAAGAATATTTAAACGGTTATTTACCAATTCTCCTTCTTTATCTTCAATTTCTCCTTTTTCATTTAAACAACCCTCATAAACTTCATAGCAATCAGCTATCAAAACTTTTAAATCAGATAAAGAGTAATCTTCTAAAAATTGGTTTGGGTTATTTTCTTCGTAATCCAACCTTTCAATCATCACTTCAACCTGTCTGATTGCTTGTTTTGTAAAACCACTATCATCTGATGATTTTAATTTTTCTAAATAAACTTTTAAAGATGCTTTTTGTAAAATTGATTTCTGTATCATAATTATATTTTTAAGTTATAGTCAAATTTACAAATACTGTTTTGTTATTTGTTACGGGTTTCCGTAATCAGAAGTTTTTTTAACCTCAAAACTATGCTTACATTTTGGACAAATTATATCTAAATGAGTATCTCCATAACTTTCGCAAATTTTCTTTTTGCAGTTAGGACAGCGAACTTCTGTTTTTGTTAGGGTTTCAATCAATTTTAAGAAGTATATCTAAATGATAACATTTAGTGTTAAAATAATCAGTAAAACTGTATAATTTATTTTGAGTAACGAAATCGTCTTTAATCATATAAAAAAATAAACCTATAAAAACTAAACTTCCTGAATAAGGAAGACAGATACAATACATTATCATAACTATAACAAAAGACAACAACCTTTTAAAAATAATAAATAATCTTTTAAAAAATAATTTCATCATAATTTTAATATTTATCCATTCGATTAATCAATTCATTATAACTTAATTCAGCAACCTCTCTATATCCTGCTTTTTTTATTGCTTCATCATTCATAAACTGTTCAGGATTCTCTTCAACTTCTTTTTGCCATTCTAAAAAAGCACGTTTAATTTTTTTCTTTGTGTACATAATTTTTGTTTTATTTGTTTTGTTTCCACCGTGTGCAAAATCGCATTTTGATATTGATAATCAGTTATTTAATTTTTGAAATAATGTTACTCATAATAAGAATAATCCATTACTACACCTTTTTTAGTATTATCAATTATTTGAAATGAGCCTTTATCAATATCATTCCAATTATGCTTTTTTAGTAAAGGTTTTACAGATTCTCTTGCTTCTTCTTCGTTAGTAGCATTTACAACACATTCAAATATTGAATTGTCATCTATTTTGTTAGTGTATTTGTATGTATTCATATATTTTATTTTAAATTTATTTTTTAATTTACCAAAGTGCCTTTGCTAACATTACATATCTTGGAGCAACTAAAGTATCTGGCTCGTGTCCCTGTGGTTCTGGCACTATTTCTCCATTATGGTCTATTTTTCGCAACCAACTATCCATACCGTTAATAATATTTTTGCTTGATGCTGTTACTTTTATATTGTAAGATTGAAGCCTTTTAATTCCATCAGCTTGTGAATTGCTTTTTTTCTTGACACCTCTTGCATTATACCCGTGCTTTCTTAAATCTAATAATTCAGTTTTACCAGAACTATCGCCAATAATTTGCCAAGACTTTAAGCGTGCAATTTCTTTTCTTATTAAAATTTCATCTGCAGAATAATTAGTATTCTTATCATTTTCGTAACCTAAATAAAATTCATCTTCTTTGGTTAGTTTTTCCATTGGAAAAGTCGCTTTAATAATTTTCATTATCAATTGGTCTTTTCTATCGACAATACTTAACCTTTCTGCTCCTTTTAGTTTTTCTGGCAATAAATTATTCTCACAAAATATCTCGTGTAAATACAAATCAACCCCATCTAAATATAAATCTACTTGACAAGTTGGGTCTGGCGATTGTCCGAAATCCATTCCAGAGGGTAGTTTCTTTGCTGTTTTTGGAATCGCATCATCTTCAACTAATTGATATTGATAAACTCGACGTTCTGAATATGTTCCTGTTTCGCCTTTTCCGTAAACTTTGAACCATTCAACATTATCTCTTCGACTTTCAATGTAATCAACCTCACTTTGAGGACACATCTCGTTATCCTTGTATGTTAAAATTATCCTCTCGCAATTTTCTTTAGGGAGTAATTCTTTATGCGCCCAAAATTCAAAGTCTGGGTTAAAATCAATGTAAACTTCTTGACTTCTTGCGATGTAATGCTTAACAGCTTCCCAACCAACTCTATTTCCCTCATTTATGTATAATATCCCACGTCTTGAACCTTTTCCTTTGTCAGGTTTTGTGTCTGCTAAATATCTAAATTGTATCTTTTTACCATACCAAGTGAGGGTTTTATTTTGTTTATTGTAGTAATCGTAAAAATTTAATCCCCATTCTTTAAACACGAATTCAAAATCAGTTATTGCACCATCTTTTAAATTATCATAAGTATCAGTCATTATGGTTATAGTGTCTCTAAATATCTCTTCATCTTCTGCACGTTCGTTTAACCTTAAAGACATTGCGCCATTCTTTCCTGCTCCCTGACCTCCTTGAAGAAGATAAATATTAACATCCTCTTTTTCTTCTAATTCTCTAATTTTCCAATATGTAGTAGTTTGTGCTATCAAAGAGGTTATTTGTTTTTATAATCTGAAACATTTACAGTTTGACGTTTTGGTATTTCTACATTTTGAACTTCCTGCTTGTCAGAATATCCGTGATTATTCGATAGAGTAAATTTTGTCATTGATGCATTTAACCTATCCCCAACACCATATTTAACAAGTTTTAATTCTTGTATTTTTTTAGCTTTATCTATTAGCTTCGAAAACGACGAGAATTTTTCAGATAAATAAGTAATTAGTTGAGGATATAAATCCCTTTCTATAACAAGAAATTCTTCATAAAATATGTTCCCTTTATCTTCTCCATCTTCGTCTCTTGCTTTTAACCAATCAATTAAATCCGCTCCTAATTTTAAAGATTTTTTTTCAGTCCATTTTTCTTGTGGTTGATATTCTGATGAAAACTTTTTACCGTCTTCTGGTTTTATGTTTTTATTTCCTCCAGGCATTTTATATATTTTTTAACCATTCTTGTAAATCGTTATACATTTTTTCTGAATTATGAATAGTTGTAGCTTCTATATCTTTTTCAAAATGAAAATTACCTGTTGATTGAATTATATAATTATTTTCTTTTGTCTTTACAAAGGACATTTTTGAATGAAAATTATCGTAAACAACATTCTTACCCTTTAAATAGTTATAAGTGCTTTGCACCATTTTAAGTATTGAATCAGATAAATAATAATTTATAACTTTAATCATTCCTCTTTTTTTTGCATCTTCCAATAGGTAGATAGCTTTTAACGGCAATCTAAAACTAACAATATCTAAAAATTCTATTTTATCTATACTTGCTATTTTTAAAACAATATCTAATTGAGTTTGTCCATCGAATTCTACTAAAAATATATTCTTTTCTTTTTTAGGTAGTTTTATATTATTTAGCGATTTCGAGTATAATCTTGCATTAACATCTGAACGTTTTTCTTTTAGCATATTCCATTTTTAAAATTCATAAAAACATCTTTATTGTTAAATAAAAAATACTGCTCAATTCTTGCGTTATATGATGGATTTCCAGAACCTATAAAAGAATAGTAATTATTTACTGTTTTTATTAATATAGCTTTTACGTGGGTAGCGCAAATTATATTATTTTTTAAACCAGTTTTTTTATTTACTACATCATCAGTTATTAGGGTTATTTTTTTATGATACTTCTCTAATTCTTCAAATCTCTTATTATCTAATTTAGAAACGAATAAAAATATTTCATTTATTTCTTCTTCGATTAAATCTATAAACTTATTTGAGCTTATAGACTTTTCTGTAATTACAATATTTAATTTATCTTTTTCAGGAATCATTTTTTTATCTAAAAATCTAATTCTTGAAAATAAGTTTTGATATTTACAATTTGAACTAAATGAATTTTTTACATCAATAATATTAGTTGAGGATGATTTGTTTATTGTTTTTTTATTTTTCTTAAAAAAATCTTTTTTTCCTGAATTTAAAACTTTAGACTTAAACATAAATATAGAACTAAATAAGAATTAATAAAAAAGTAATTGCACCCATAACCTTAATTTTTTAATAATTCATAAACACCTAAAACAATAATTGATGCTATTATAATTTTAAAGCAGTCTGTTATGTATTTTCTAAACTCTTTTTCCATTCTCTTCTAAATAATCTTTAATCTCTAAAAAAAGCAATTCAGCGTTGCAGCTCTCTAAAGTATCTTTGCTGATTTCTACTGTTATATTTTCTCCTATCATTTAGCAATCATTATAAATTTGGTTTGCTTTTTTAATTGCTGATTCAATATTTTTATCAAAATTTTTCTCTCTATTTCCTGCTATATTTTGAGATTGATAAACTTTATTTAAATACGGATGTTGAACAGCAAAATCAAATCCATCATCTTGCCAGTTTTGTAAATCAATACATATTTCAGTTTTAATATTAAACCATCTGAATATTAAATAATTCAGTATTTTTCTTGGTATAAAATAAAAAATTAAAGCTGTTTTATATTTTATAAAATCTTTCTTGCATTTACCTGTTAGCATAATTAATCTATGATTTTAATAGAATATTTTTCTTCTGCTTCAATTTTTGTTAGAGTTGGTAACTCCGCTAATTCAGCCCATTTTCCATCTTGAAAAATAACATCACCACAATTATTATTATCATTAATACATAAGCGGTAGTCTCTCAAATAAAAATCATTAGTTTCTAACTTTCTTTTTTCTTCTGATAAACCAAATAAACACTCTCTACCTTTTTGGTAACCTCTTTTTATTGCTTCATTTTTTAAAGCATCAAAAACTTCTTTTTTGCTTGCTGGCACTAATTGATTTTTATAATAATTTACTTTATCCCAATATTCTAAATATGATGTAAATCCATAACCAGTAATATATTTTTCCTCAATTATTTCAGAATAATAAACTAAACCTGAATGTATTTTGTGTTTATACCAATTATTAGGTTTTAAATTTTTATCTTCAAATAATTCTGGAATAATATTTTTAGTTATTTCAGTGATTATATGATGTGCAGAATGTCCGTTTTCTGGATTTAAAACTTCTTTGATTTGTTTAAAATCCTTTTTTAATATTTTGATGTATTTCTTTCCCATAATTACTTCTAAAGTTTTTCTAATTCCTTAATTGCTGTATCAATTGCTATTCCTAAATCTTTAGGGTTTGGCATTGGATGTTTTGCAGAAACATTTTTATCTCTTCTATATTGGTTTGATTGCTTTAATATCTGAATAGCTCTTTTAATTTTCATTTTTCAGTTCCCATTATTTATAGGGGTTAATTATACTTTTTACACAGGGTGGGTAAGATTAATCTTTAGATAATTTTATTTTCAATATTTGTATTTCTAATTTTAGATTTTCTTTCTTCAATTCTTGAAGTCTAACCCTATCTTTATTAAAATTTAAAGTTCCATAAATAACACCTATTATGAACATTGAAATTCCAAAAAATAAATAATAATCTTTGTAAAACTTTTTTAATTTATTCATAATTTTAAAAAAATGATAGTCTTTCCTATCAGTCATAAAAAATTCGTTTGTAAATCCTTTGATTATATCACTCAATTTAAAAGTCTTTCCTTTTTGTCATAATCAAACCTAATTTTTACAAAATCCCTTTTTTAATTTCAACCTCCTTTCTGCGTTGCTGTAAGAATTGGAATCGAACCAATAATTAATAAGCTACCTAATACTTAACCTTACTATTAAATTGAAATTAACTTAATTAAGTAAACTATTTTTATGATTTAATTTAGCTATTTTCTTTTCATCTATAGAGAAATAAGATTGAGCCTTTTTTAAAACATTCTCCTTTTTAGGATTAATTAAGTTGATTTTCTTTCTTTCAATACCTTTTTCAGTACCTAAAATCTCAATTTGAGCGTATTCTGACATAATTATTTTTTTATCTATGCGTTAAACTTTCAACCAAAACATTAACACCATTTCTATTTTCATTTTCAGAAATAAAATGAGTGTGATAAATTGGCTGACCAATAACATCTGTTACAATTTGGAAAGTAACAGTTTGAAGCATATAAATGCTTTATTTAAAATTATTAAAATATATAATGTTGGTTCTTATTGTAATTCGGGGAAGAATATAAAACCAGTTCCAAAGAAGTATCTAAAACTTGTTAGTTTAATAGCTGTAAATATACAAATTAATTATCAATTAATACGAATAGTTCCATTAGAAAATGGGCAATGTTCATTTTTAGGTATTGGTTCTAAATATTTTTTTGGATTTGTTAAAAACTTATTATTTGTCACCCATATACCTTTTGAATAACCATTTAAACAAAGTTTTTTTAATCTTCCAGTTTTAGTGTTTTTTATAATTCCTGACTGAGTAACTTCTAAATGCTCATATCCTTTTATTCTGTTTTTAAACTTCAAAATCAAATTATATTTTATTATTATTCAATGCTTTATGATTTGGTAAACTTACTCTTATAACGTAGTTCTAAACAATCAAACCACTTTACGTAGTTCTTGCTTATGAACTTTATAACACTTATCTACATCTTCAACTAGTATAGTTCCATCCTCGCAAAAAGTGTCTATTTCAACTATTTTATTTGTAGTCATCCATACTTTTTCACCAATAGTAAAATCCTCGTGGTTTAACTGTGTAGAACAACGTGTAACAGAAATAGCTTTTTCTAGCTGATTTATAATAGTAAGGCACTCTTTTATTATAGCATCTTCACGAGGTGTAATAAATCTTGGATTATTTACGCCCGTTAATTTTTCTAGTAATTTTTTTTCAGTCATTTTTTAAATATTTTAGTTATTATTAAATCGCTACTTCTGTTACACAATAGCGTTAGTAGCCATTTAAGGATTGCCATTTTTTAAGGCATTTTTTACAAACACAGTCAAAGTCTTTTATATTACCAATTCCGTAATTAGCGTGTATAAAACCACTTTTAGGTATTTCATTGTATTGTTGCATCCAAAAAGACTTTACACCACAAAGAACATTACCATCTTCATCAGATATATGTATTTTTCGAGGATGAGAATTTCTCATAGAACCATATTCAAAAAAACGGCTACTAACAACGTGTATATCACATTGCTTTTGCTTGTCTATATTGGTTATTTTTATTCCTCTAGGCTTTTCCATTTTTATAAAGTTGTTTAATTATTTAAAGTCGCAACGTGGCATACACAAACCGTTACCCACCATTTAAACTCCCAAACATTTCTTTAACAGTGGCAGTATCTTCTTTATCAAAGAAAGTGCATTCACAAAAAAATGCAAAACAGTCCTTGTAAGCATACTTAAATGTCAAAACCGCAAACCTGTCTTTCTTTTTTAACTTATATCCTGTACCTAAACAAGTTTCACATTTTTCGTCTGGTGCGTGTTTTGAAGATGGGTGTTTAAACGGCAATTCCTCCAATGTTCCGTCTTTTATTTGCTGTTTAAGTTCAAGTGTTCTTTCTATTTGCTCTTCTACAAAAGTTTTTTGGGTAACAACGTGTATATCACATTGCTTTTCGGTTTCTTTATTTTCTGTATTCATAATTTTAAAAGTTGTTTATTATTAATTAAATTCTTTGAGAGCAACGTGCCATACACAACACGTTGTAAAACATAGCCTTACATTAGGTATATTTTATAAGCTTTCTTAATAACATCTTCATTATATGTAACACCTTTCAATTTATATAAACTATTTTCTTTTTTTGTAATTTTTTTAAACATTAACCAATCTTCAAAAGTCATTTCGTTTTTATTCGGCAACGATTTTACAACATCGTGTATGTGTAATTGCTTGTTTTCGTCTTTTAATTCAATTTGTTTAAATCCACGTTTTAGCATAAAAATCTGCTTGTCTTTTTCTTCAAGTACAAGCCTTACTAATTCAGCAGGTGCAGTTCCCTCTTGTCCGTGCTTTTCTATCATTTCCGCAGATAAATCTAGTTCATTAACTACATCTTCTAGCATATTTTCTAATTCTGGTTTTGTCCAACAACTCATATTTATTAATTTTTAGTTATAATTTTCCGCAACTACACATACACGCAATACGTTAGGATGTAATTTGCCTGTATGAAAACCAATCTGACGTGTTATTTGGCAAACTACACCTAACACTTTATAAAATGTATAGCTAAAGTTTGTCATTAATTCAAAAGTCATTACTTGTTTAAACATAATTGTCAATTTTCTTCCAACGCTTTTTTCCAACGCTACAAAAAAGAGCTTTATCAAGCACATTTTTGTTTTTCCACCTCCGTTTTAATTTGGTCTGTAATTCCTTTAAAAATATGTGCAATTACATCTACAGTCCAGCCATTTCCTAACATCTTATATCTTTGGCTATTACTTACAAAATTTGTATAGTTATCTGGTACAGTTTGTAAACGCTCACATTCAATTGGTGTAAGTTTCCTTAAAATATTATTGTTAAACCAATAATAATCAAAGGAAGAAGCTGTCAAGCAATTAGATTTATATTTCATTAATCTTCCTCTTCTTGTTTTAGAATTTATAAAAGTTAAATCAACTCCTTCTTCATAATTAACTTCTGTAAATCCTTTTTTAGTTGCTTCTGGTACAACTAAAATTTTTATTCCCTCTCCTTTATTTGTTGTTAAAGTTGGAGATTTACCATTTACACCATAAACACATCCATTCATTCCTTTATTAGAAGGGTTTGTATTAAATAATTTATGAATCGTTTTTTCTTTTGGGTAAACGTATTCACTAAAATCAAGATCAGGTATAATAATATCTTTTAATAAAATACCCTTATCTGTTGGTTGCTCTATTCCTGGTATATTAGTCCAATAAAGTCTAACTCTATTTTGTGCAGAAACTAATGAGCTGTTTATAACTACAGGTTGGCAACCTAAATAAAAACTAATAATATCTTGGTATTCTTTTTTCATCCTAACATTCTCAAGAAAAAAGTATTTAGGTTTTAATTCTCTTTTAAGTCTAACAAATTCAAAAAACAATTTACTTCTTGGATCTTCAAAATTTAATTGTTTACCTGCAAAACTAAATCCTTGGCAAGGGCTTCCACCTGCTAATAAATGTATCTTATTATTTATCATTTCTTTGGTTACAAACTCAACATTTCCAACTTGTATAGTGTTTGGATAATTAGATTGTGTAACTTTCATTGCGTACTTATCAATTTCAGAAGCAAAGTATTTATCAACTTTAATGCCTGCTTTTTCAAGTGCTATCTGCAAGCAACTCATTCCATCAAATAAACTTAATACATTCATAATTTAATCTTCTTATTATCGTAAATAGTTGTAAAAACAACCCTTTACTACACGTGTTTGCCAACGCTCGAAAAATTGACAATTATTTACTTTAGTTCTTTATTCTAACTTCCTGCTTTTTAAGGCTACACATCTTATAAATATCCGTTACCAAACATTTTAATTTGCTTGGTAAGTGCCATTTTTATTATAGTATATATCATTGGCTATTGCTATAATTGTTTCATCATTTAAAGTGTTTCGTTCTTCAAAATGGTGTCCACCTCTATTTAAGTACCCTAAAGCATCAGTTAAGTCATTAAAACGTTTGGTAACACCACATAAAATTAATGCTTCCTTATTTCTTTGTTTAAGAACGTCATAGGCTTGTAAGTCTATTTTACCATCTTGTTTTAATCTTTCAATATTAAATCCTGTTTGCGTAATTTGTGTTTTAAGTTTTTCCATTTTTATAAATTTTATTCATTATTAAATCGCACTAATCTTATGTTTTTACGTTACAAAACATTAGTAAAAAAGCCACCTCACTGTTGTGGCTCTTTTTTACGCTTTATTTTAATTTTTAAATTTAAGTGAGAAAGAAAATTATTAGCAAAATCAATGGCATTTTTAAATGCTTTATATTTTTTATGATAATCTCGTGGATCAATTCCTAATTTTTCAGAAAAAACAGCTTTAGATTTATAAAGCTGTTTTATTTTTTCGTTTATTATTTTCATAAAATTAATTAATTACTTGAACTTTTAATGCACAAGCTATATTTCCAGAAATGTTTATTTTATTTCCTGAATGATTTTCTTTTTCGTACAACCAAATTCTATCAGATTTTGGTTGAGTTTTCTGAGATTGATAAACAAAAGTTTTACCTTCCCAACCTTCTTGAAGGATTTTAAATTTCTGACCATATTTTAAAGAAAATAAATCAACACCTCTTAAATCATTATACTTTTTTGTTTTTTGCAATTCCTCTTTTAATTGAGAAACTTCAATAACTTTACAAAAAGGCTCTCCAGTACAATCAATTTCATTGATAGCATACTCTAAATCATCGTATATTTTTGCTTTTTCAAGATTTACAGGATTAAAATTAGAATCCATTAACTCTCCAGTTTTCCAGTTTAAAATTACATAATCTTTCATAATATAAATTTTTAATATTTTAGCGTTATTGCTAATACAAATATCGGAATTATATTCCGTAAATAAACTATATAATCGGAAATATTTTCCGTTTTTATGCATTTTTACGATATTATCAATAAAACAAAACATTTATTGCGTTATTCTCACACGTATTTTATTTTTTATCAAAAATAATGTGGCTTTTTTCCAAACGTTGTGTAACAAATTATATAAAAAAGTTGCTACAATCTGGATGAAAAGGCAACCTTTTCATATAATAGAAACGTTCTAAACAATTAAAGGTTATGTATGTTTTTGTAGTATTTATAAAGGTCTGTTATATGCACATTATCAGTGCCTTTTAATAAATATCCGTGCAATCTATGTTTGTATCCATTTTTTTCTATCCAATTAGTAAAAGCTAATGGGTACTTATTCTTTAACTGTGCAGAACAACGTGTAACAGTAATTGCTTCATTTTCTAATTGTCTAAAACGTTTTGCTATTAAAGTCATTCCATTTTTGCTAATCTTGTCAAATCTATTTTGCTCTATTAATTCTATGAAATTTTCTGCTTTCATTTTTTTGTTTATTTATTAAGTTAATTTATAATTTTACGCAACTACGGTTACACAAACACATTGTAAGTAATTTTTTAATGTCCCTTACCACAATCAAAGCAAACTTTATATCCGCTACGTTCTTTTATATTGTCACTACCACATCCTTTGCATAAAAAACTACTCACAACACTATGTATAAGTAATTGCTCTTTATGGTATTCTTTTGCTAAGTTTAGTGCCATTTCTGCAACCATTGTATGCTCAATAAATCCTTGAAATTTAGGATACTGTTTCTTTAGATAATCTTTTGCTTTTTGGTTTGTCATTATTTAGTTATTTAAGTTATTATTCAATCACAACTACTCATACATTACACGTTAGCAGTAATGCTTTTTGTATATTTTCTTTATATGTACTTGTAGATTTCTCATAGCATTTAAAACACCTTCGTAATATTCCTTATTGTAGTTTTCTCTTGCAAACCATATCATACTTTCTGTTTTTCTAATAAGTTCGTCTTTAAAAGCACTACTGCTAACACCTTGTATAACTAATGCTTTTTCGGTTTGTTTACTATCCTCATTCGCTACTTCTTCATAAACTTCAAGTATCAGTTCTCTTAAATCTTCTGTACAATCAATTCCGTGCATTTCCCAAGCACCGCTATCTCTTTTAAAAGCAATCTCCTTACCTACTTCGGTTCTTACCCAATAATATTTACCTCTTTTAACGCTCATTATTTTTTTAATTCAAAGTTGTTTAATTATTTATTTTAGTCTGTTCTCAATCAACGCACTAGCCATACAAGTGTAATGTTAGTAGCAATACTAACTTTTTTTAATGTACTTGTGTTCTATCCATTTTTTTGGAACATCAAGGCTTTTATACTTTTTTATAGACCAATAGTCAAGCAAGCACCATACCAACCCATTATATTTAATTTCGTGCTTATATTTACTGTTTTCTATTTTTAAGGTAAAGTTGTATATAAACACCAAGTATGTTGCTATTAATAGAATTATTAAATTAATCATTTTCTTATTCATTTTTTAGTTATTATTTAATCGTACTGCAACTAACAATCTATAAAATTAAAAGCTGTCAGTACTTATCGTTTGGCAATCGCTTATTTTGTTTAGCTTGTAATTTCCTTCGGAAATTCCTCGCACACAAAAACGCTTCAAATCTTATAGAAAGACGTTATGCACAATTGGTTTCAAGAAACTTATCTACTATTTGCTCTGGTGTTTGAGAATAGTAAAGTCCATCTGTTCTAAACCACTTAATCAAAGAAACCAACAGTTCACGCTGTTGCATAACAACGTATATAGGTAATTTTTCAACTATGCTTTCTGCTATAAATTCAAAGTCTGTATTATCTATAATTTTGTTGTTAGAACTACTGCTCTCATCTACACTATTCTGTTTTAATTCCCTAATTATTAAATCTCTAATATCTATTCTATCCATTTTGTTTTATTTATCCGTTAAAAAACTACCCATATACAACAACGTTGTAAAACATTAAAGGTGTAGTCTGCACCATTCTTTATATATGTTATATATTTCTATTAAAAAATAATGAGTGCCTTTATAGTAATACAAGTTATCTATTTTTGGTATTTTTTTAAGTTTTAACCATTGTTTAAAAGTTGGTATATCTCCAACCTTTAACGTTTCACAACAACGTGTATAATTAATAGCTTTTTCAAGCATATTTACTAAGGCTTGTAAACTACCTTCTTTTTTTATTACAAAGTCAACATCTGTAATTAAGCAACTCATTTCATTTTCTATAATCTCTTTTATTTTTTCGTCCATTTTTATTTAATTTATTATTAATTATAATAGCTACTAATCATACACAACACGTTAGTAACAATGTGTCTGCCACCGCTTTTTTCCAACGCTCGGTAAAAGAGTTGCAGAAAAAGCAACACATTTCCCTTTTTCCGCCTACGCTTTATAAAGGTTATTGCTAAACTCCACAGTAACCGCTATCACATTCACTAAAGTCACTAAATTGTAATTTCTCTGTTAAATTCATTCTCTTTATTTTTTCATAAGTAATATCATCGTTAGCTTTCAAAGTGTCATTATTGTATTTTCGATTCTTTTCAAAATTTGCGAAAACCTGCATTTTTTCTGGATGCTTTTGCCACATATATTTTAAAAGAGCTGGTGTTCTATGAAAACAACCTACACAGTTATTAAATTCTGCAAATCTCACGGGTTTGTCTTTCCAATAATTTTGGATTTCATCTTTATAAGTCGGTTTAATTTCTATTAAAGGAAAAAAAGGTTTTTGCCAATAAGTAGTTTCCCAAACATTTTGCCATCCTGTTTTTATTTCTTTAGAACCAACAACGTGTTTAAAAGGTAGTAAATCATTTTCATTACACTTTTTTAACATAGACTTCATTCTCTTCATTTCATTTGCTCTATATCCAATTCTCATTTCAACAACTTGGTTTACATTATTTAACCACCAATTAAAAGCTACTTCTAATTTTAATTCTTCTGTACAGTATCTTCTTAAAGGAGATGGTAAACATCTTTCTCCGTGTTCAAAAACCATTTTTTCAAAAGTTTTTTCACTTGTATTTATTTTAATTTCTTGACCTAAATATTGTTCTAAATCTAAAATTGTGTAAATAATATCATCTTCTTCTAAAGTTCCTATAAAATCCATTCCAATTCTATCAGATATTTGTTGTCTTACTTTTTCATCTTTTCCTTTCATCCACAAACAATCATTAAAATCAGTCCTAACTAATTGAAATATATTATAATCTGCTTTAAAATTTGCCATTACATACGCAGATGTTTGACCTCCAGAAACACTATTTACTTTTATCATAATTTTTTTATTCTTTATTTTCTTATTATCGTAAACAGTTGCAAAAAAACAACCCTTTACTACACTCTTTAAGCCAACGCTCACACACAGTAACTAACAACGTTTATAACCTGTTTGCCAAGGTTGTTTAATTGATATTGTTCATTTCTTTATTTTAAATATTTTTCCGTGAATACCATCGTGATAAGTGATTATATTATTTTTGTATAATTCGTTTATTACTAATTTTAATTCTGAAAAATTTCCCTCAAAATCAAAAATGTAGCATCCATTATGTCCTCCAGATTGTTTGTCTTTTAATTTTAGTTTCTCTAATATTTTAGAATGGCAAATCATTATTTTTATCTTCTCCAAAAGCATCTTTTAAAGTAGCTGTTGGTATTATTTCTTTTGTCTCTGGTAGTATTTCATAATTTGAATAATTCAATGGGTTATGTTTTCTAACTAAATATTGAATTACATTCTCATATGTATTTCCATTTTTTGAAATATTAATTTCTGTAGGAAACCAATGAATTATTAAATTATTATCTGATTCTGTAGGTAAACCACCTGTTAACTTTTCTCTTACATTATGAACACCTATAACATTTTCAGAACTACCTTCACTTCTGTTAATAGTCCAAGTAAAATGAGCTTTATTATTCCAGAAACCAAATTCAGCATCAAAAGGTGTTACAACTTCCTTTTCTCTTTGCGCTTTTATTGTTGGGTGCTGTGAAACATAAATTGAAACGTTTTTTTTGCACCATCTTAAAACTTTTTTGGATGAAAAAACACCATCAGCATAAGTATTGCCAGTATCAGAATATCCAAATTCAAAAGAGTTTACAGGATCTAAAAGTAATGCGTGAACTTTTACTCCT
>Ga0115558_1000459_pt1 | contig 26590 bp, 18 predicted proteins | sample COGITO_mtgs_1104_4_FD_87279 | JGI IMG/M metagenome (GOLD analysis project Ga0115558, IMG submission 87279) | Pelagic marine microbial communities from North Sea - COGITO_mtgs_110426 | ecosystem: Environmental > Aquatic > Marine > Epipelagic | place: Germany:Helgoland, sampling site Kabeltonne... | reverse complement strand
GCGCTGTTCTGGCTCCGTGATGTGTATTTTGGTCAGCCGCTGGAGCGCATGGGTCTGTTGCTTATTGATGCGCTGGCGGGTTTTCTGCTAACCGTGGGTTTGCGCTGGGTGTATCGTGCCATCTGGGACAAGCCTGTGGTCATCCGGGTGGTGTTGGTGCTGCTGGTGTCCTATATCGCCGCGGCGATCTGGCAACCCATCAAAATGTATGCCCAGTTCGTCTATTTCGATGATTTTAGTGCGGTGGAGGAATATGGTCAGCGGGCCTATTTCAGCGGCATTATTGGCTATTCCTATTTCCTGATGCTGTCGTGGAGCGGATTGTATTTCGCCCTGAAATTTTATCGCCTGCTGCAGTTACAGATTCAGCGCAGCATCAAGGCGGAAGGCATGGCCCATGAGGCCCAGTTGCGCATGCTGCGCTATCAGCTCAATCCCCATTTTCTGTTCAATACCCTGAATGCCATATCGACCCTGATTCTCGAGAAAAACACCCAACTCGCCAACGAGATGGTGAGCAAACTGAGTGCGTTTCTGCGCTCGTCGCTGGATAGTGATCCCATGCAAAAAGTCGATCTTGCCTATGAGGTCAACACCATGAAGCTCTATCTTGAGATTGAAAAGGTTCGGTTTGACGAACGTTTGCAAGTGGCGTTTCATATTGAAGACGACGCCGCCACTGCGCTGGTACCCAGCTTGGTATTGCAGCCCTTGGTGGAAAATGCCATCAAGTATGGGGTGGCAACGAGCGAAGCCGGCGGCGCCATCAGCATCACTGGGCGTGTGTTCGCCGGTGATCTGTTCATTGAGGTGATTGATAATGGTCCAGGCATGGATCAGGTGCCGGTTCGAAACGCCGGGTCCGGTGGGGTGGGGCTGAAGAATACGCGAGCGCGACTGGCTGAGCTTTATGGCCAGGATCATACCATTCGTTTTTCTCGGGTTCAGCCTCAAGGTTTGAAAATTGAGATTCGTATCCCCTTTGTGAAAGCCGGCTTGCTCGGCGTGGATCCGGGCAAAACCTTGAATCAGAGCGGTTAGCGGGCGACACTGCATGACAATCCAATCGGTGAAGGAACACCCATGACTGACGTATTGAGAACACTGATCGTTGATGATGAACCCCTCGCCCGGCGGGGTTTGAAGCTGCGTCTCGCTCAGATCGAGGGCGTGGAGGTGGTCGCCGAAGCCAGTAATGGTCGTGAAGCGCTCCAATTGATGGTGGAATTCCAGCCCGACCTGGTCTTGCTGGACATCCAGATGCCGGGGATGAGTGGTTTTGATGTGGTGGCTAAACTGCAGCAAGACCAGATGCCCATGGTGATTTTTGTCACCGCCTTCGATCAGTATGCGATCGAGGCCTTCAAGGTGCAGGCGATCGACTACTTGCTGAAACCCATTGAAGATGAACTGCTGGCCAAAGCCATAGCCCGTGCCAAACAGCGTTTGCACGAACGTAAAGAGATCAAGGACAAACAGAGTCTGTTGGAATTGGTCATTGGCCTTACCGGCAAGTCCGTCACCTCGGTGACGCAATTGCTACGAGACCACGCCGGGGTCAAGTCCTATCCCGATAAGCTCGCCATTAAAGATGGGAGTGAAACCACCCTGGTGGCCATGCAAGATATCGACTGGGTAGATGCGGCCGGCGACTATATGTGTGTGCATGCCCTCGGGGAAACTCATGTGATGCGAATCACCATGAAAGAGCTGGAAGCCCAGCTCGACCCAGCGACGTTTCAGCGCGTACACCGCAGTACCATCGTTAACCTGGCACGGGTTCTCAAGGTCTGCTCACATATGAATGGCGAGTTTTACCTCGCCCTGATCAATGGCTCGTCGGTGAAGATGAGCCGCTCCTATAAAGACAAAGTGAAGCATTTCTTCTAGGCCCCTGTGCCGCCCCAAATGCGTTCCATACCCTTTTAAAACACCGCGCTCGACACACAGATCGCAATGCCGCTAAGATCAACGCTGCTGATCTGCCTAGAGCTTTATTCATGCGCCCACTCGCCCTGTCACTGTTCGTCCTGGTCGGTCTTTTGCTCGGAGTCACGCCTATGTCCTACGCCGCCGAGAATGCCCCTGTCGCCATCGTCATTCATGGCGGTGCCGGTGCGATCCAGCGGGATAACATGAGCCCTGAGATGCAAGGGCTGTATCAAGCTAAGTTGACCGAAGCTGTACAGATAGGCCATGAGATTTTGCTAAAAGGCGGGCACAGTCGCGACGCGGTGATCGCTGCCATCAATGTCATGGAAGACTCGCCTCTGTTTAACGCCGGGCACGGTGCGGTATTTAATCATGCCGGTGATATCGAACTTGACGCTTCCATCATGGAAGGTCGCCTGCTCAATGCCGGAGCAGTGGCGGGGCTGGGTCGCATCAAGAACCCCATCAATCTGGCCAACGCCGTGCTTGAACACTCGCCTCATGTGATGTTGATGGGTGCGGGCGCAGAGGAATTTGCTGCATCCCAAGGGTTGGCGTTTGTCACCAACGACTACTTTAAGACAGAACGTCGCCGCCACCAGCTGGAAAAAATCCGCAGTGAAGAAGGTGGTGTTGCTCTGTCAGAAGCGGCCTTTGATTCAAAGCCCGATCCCTACGAGTTTGACGAAAAAAAACTCGGCACGGTAGGTGCTGTGGCCATTGACCAGTGGGGTGATATCGCCGCCGGTACGTCCACCGGTGGCATGACGAACAAACGCTTCGGTCGGGTAGGAGATGCCCCCATCATCGGTGCTGGTACCTATGCGGATAACGAAGCCTGTGGTATCTCAGCGACGGGCCACGGCGAGTATTTTATTCGCGCGGCAGTGGCCCATGATATCTGCGCTCGAGTGGCCTACAAGGGGGTTAGCCTGCAGCAGGCCGCGGATGAAGTGGTGCTCGATAAATTAATTAAAATGCAGGCCGAAGGCGGCATTATCGGTGTTGATCCACAGGCCAACACGGTGTTTTCCTTTAATTCTTTGGGTATGTACCGGGCGGCGATCGACAAAACCGGCAAATTGACTGTCTTGATGTTCGGCGCTGACTAACACTAATATAGGGCGAAAATGGCCTGTATCAATGCTCGCCATACAGCGATGGCAGAGACCTGTTTACATCACCCTGATCCGCGGCTTAGTATCAAGCGCAGAGATAAGCCCGAGGTGTTATGGTCCTAAGTTAAGTAGGAAGCTAAGTCGGAAGCTAAGCCGTAAGCTAAAAAAAGGGGGTTAGAGATGGTAGAAGTTATTCGTCAGCCGGCAGAGATTACCAAAGAATGGTTAACTCAAGCCCTGTGTTCAACCGGCGCGATTCAATCCAGCGTGACCCATGTTGAGCCGCTGATCATCGGCGAGGGTGTGGGTTTAATGGCGCAACTCGCTCGCTTATCCATTACCTATGCGAAGCCGGAATCAGCCCCCACCACCATGATCGCAAAATTTGCCGCCAACAACGAGAATAAGGCGGTGGCCCAGGCCCTGGATTTTTATAACCGCGAAACCAATTTTTACAACCATATCGGCGACGAGTCTGAGTTACGGGTGCCTTCGAGTTATTTTGGTGCGGTCGACCCAGACACTTATGATTTTGTCTTGCTGTTGGAAGATCTGGGTGAAGTGTCCCCCAACGATCAGTTGATCGGTGCCTCTGAAGCAGAGGCGTATGCAGCGATAGAGCTAATCGCTATCCAACATGCCCGTTACTGGCAGAAGGTCAGAACGCCGACCACTTCCTGGATGTACGACATGATGGGTGAGGCGGGCACGGCGGTGCTGCAGAATGCGCTGTATCGCCCGTCTCTGGAACCCACCCTGGAGAAGTTTGAGAGCTTCTTTACCCCCAAGACTCGCCATATTGCCCAAGCGGTGGGGGATCGATTCGGTGAGTTCTGGGGTGGTAATGTCACTGCCCAGGAAACCTTTGTGCACGGTGACTATCGCCAAGACAACATGATCTACCCGCCTGGCAGTCTCAATGCCATTGTGATGGACTGGCAGATCTGCGGTGTCGGTCGGAGTATCTTTGATGTCACTTATTTTATCTGCCAAAGTCTGCAACCGGCGCTGCGCAAAGCCATCGAAAGGCCTTTGTTACAACGCTATGTGGCGCGCCTGAAGGAAGGCGGGGTGCACACCTATGACTTCGACGAAGTCTGGCATGATTACCGAGTCGTGATGCTCGGTTGTCTGCTCTATCCCATGACCGTCTGTGGTAGCCTTGACCTGTCTAATGCGCGCGGCCGAGGGTTAGCCGAGTGTATGCTGGAACGTAATTTGGCGGCCATTGAAGAACTTGGCTGCGAGGAGTTTATTTAACGGCTGCAACGCCTTCGCGAGCGTCGGCAATCCACAGGCTTCATCACCAGCCGTCGCCAGTCATTGCTAACAAGCGATGCCCATGAGCTTTATCACCAACCTATTGACCGAGGTCCAGCGTGACTACTGCAAAGATTAATCTCGACGCGTTATGGATGCCCTATACAGCGAACCGGGCATTTAAAAAAAATCCGCGCATCATTGTCGGTGCTGAAGGTTTGTATTTCCATACGGACGATGGCCGCAAAGTGTTCGACAGTTTGTCCGGACTGTGGTGCACGGGCGCGGGTCACAATGTGCCGGAAATTCGCGATGCGGTGGCTAAGCAACTGGGTACCTTAGATTTTTCGCCGAACTTTCAGTTCGGCCATCCCTTGAGCTTTCAGCTGGCGGAACGCATTACCGAGTTGATGCCTGACGGTCTCAATCATGTGATGTTCACCAACTCAGGGTCAGAGGCGGCAGATACCTCCCTGAAGATTGCGCGGGCCTATTGGCGCCAAGCAGGGCAGCCGAACAAGACTCGGTTGATCGGTCGGGTCAAGGGTTATCATGGGGTCAATTTTGGTGGTGCCAGTGTGGGTGGTATCGGTGCCAACCGTAAAGCCTTTGGACCCTTGTTAGATGTGGATCACCTGCCATCGACCCTGTTGGCAGAAAATGCATTCACCGCGGGCATGCCCCAGTCGGGGGAATACCTCGCAGAACATTTGCTGGATTTGATTAATTTACATGACGCCTCGAATATCGCGGCGGTGATCGTCGAGCCTATGTCCGGCTCGGCAGGGGTGGTGGTGCCGCCTCATGGTTACCTGGCGCGGCTCCGGGAAATCTGCACAGCCCACGATATTTTGCTGATTTTTGACGAGGTCATCACTGGCTTTGGTCGTTGCGGCGCGAACACCGGTGCCGCCGCCTTTGGTGTCGTCCCGGATATGATCAACGTGGCCAAGCAATTGACCAACGGCGCTGTCCCTATGGGGGCGGTGGTGGTTACTGAGGCTATTTATGATGCGTTTATGGCAAGTGACCTGCCAGAGCATGCCATTGAGCTGCCCCATGGTTATACCTATTCGGGCCATCCCGTGGCCTGTGCCGCGGCGCTGGCGGCCCTGGATGTGTTTGAGCGGGACAATCTCGCCCAACGAGCAGGGGCAGTGGCGGTGGACTTCGAGCGGCTGATCCACGAGCTCAGGGGTTCACCTCATGTTGTGGACATCCGCAATTATGGCTTGGCAGGGGCGATCCAGCTGGCGCCTCGTGACGGTGATCCGATAATCCGACCCTATGAAGTGGGTTTGGCCATGTGGCAGGCCGGGTTCTACGTCCGCTGGGGTGGTGACACCCTGCAGTTCGGCCCACCCTTTGAGTCGCCCGTCAGTGTCCTGGCGGAGATGTTTGATCGACTGGGGACTGAGCTCCATAGTCTTAAATAACCCTTCAATAAGTGCCGGTGGGTAGGCTTGTCACGGGCGGCTGTGAAGTGTCAGCTTTTTGTGTTGATCACGGCGAGCACAAGTCCTGCATTATAGATCAGGTAAGCGATCAGCAGCAGGACGCCTTCCAAACGGCTAATGATGCCCGCGGTGCGCTCACGAAAAGCGTAGCCCATGAGGAATAGCGCCGCAGTCAAGATTCCAAGTACGGGTAAATCTCGGCTGAGGATCCCAGGCTCCAGTATTGTCGGGCCAATGGTGCCGGTGATGCCGATGACTATAGAGGTATTAAACAGATTCGAGCCGATGATGTTGCCTAAGGCCAGGTCGTGTTCATTTTTGCGCACCGCTGCGATGGAGGCGGCGAGCTCCGGTAACGAGGTGCCCACAGCAACCACCGTCAGACCAATGATCAAGTCACTGATGCCGAGCGCGCGGGCAATTTCGACCCCGCCCCACACCAGAATCTGCGAACTGATGACCAGTAGAATCAGGCCAAAAACCACATAAGTGATAGCCCGTGCCATGCTCATAGGCGCTTGTAATTCTTGTTCAACCATCACCGCCAAATGATCGGTCTTGTTGTTGACACCCGCATGAATCGACCAAGCCATGATGACAACGAACAGGCCAATTAAGAGCCAGCCATCGGTTCGGCTCAAGGCCCCATCCACATAGAGTAGTGCGGCCGCTGTGAGCGTCACAAAGGCCAGCAACGGCAGTTCCCGGCGTAATATCGACGACTCGACCCGAATCGGGCTGATGGCGGCGGTCAGACCTAAAATCAGGGCGATATTAGTGATGTTGGAGCCGAATGCATTACCCAGTGCCAGACCTGAATTGCCCTGGCTCGCCGACAAACCACTGATCACCATTTCCGGCATAGAACTGCCAAAGCCGATGACCAGCATACCAATCAGCAACGGTGGCAGGCCCGCGCGTTTTGCCGCCGCGGCGGCGCCGTCGACGAATTTATCGGCGCTGAAGACAAGCAGCACAATACCAATAATGACGGCGGCGATAGCAAGCATGGAGTGAGAGAGTCTCTATTTGAAGGGCTGAGTATACCAAGCAACGGCCGGTGAATTGATTGAAATGTGGAATAAATTTTGATGCTGTACTCAGGTTCGCGCTTGTTGGTAACGGGCCTCTTTTTCTTGCCAGCGCGAGTTGACCCAGTGTTTGATATTCGAGATCTCATCGGCTGGGTTGCAGGTCACGTGCACATCCAACTGTTTGAGTCGACCACTGAGGATCTCCCAAAAATCCATGTCCGCGGGATAAATCAGGGTCACGTCGACGATATCGCAATGGGGCATATTATCGAGCATCAGTCGCAAGCCGCCGGTTTTGGGATTCAACAGATACTCATATTTTGACTTCAATTGCTCGCGTTTCGCCGGGGTAAAGCGCGTGCCTTCAATAAAGTTCAGCAACGCAAACGGGCTGTTGTCCATTTCCATCACAGCGCTGGTTACCGAGTCAAAGTCTTTGCCCTTACCGCCGGGTTTTTGGCCTCGCGTCAGGCGCGGAAAGTTGAGGGCCAAACATACCCAGCCCACCACAGGCACGTAGATCAGCTCTTTCTTCACCAGGAACTTGATGATGGGACCATGGGGAACAATCACCGCTTGTAACGCCAGAATATCGAACCAGCTACGGTGATTGCTGATGACCAGCATCTTTTGCCATTTGCTGGTGGGTAAATCCCCCGTCACCTGCATGCGAATGCCGAGTATCCGTTGTAACCAGAAGGAATTGCCGGCCACCGCGCCACGGTAACTCAGATCGGTGCAGAAATCGCAGCCCCGTCGAACCGCCGCGATGGGAATTAAGGCCGGGATCAGCGCGAATAAAATCAGGAACGGGATCCAGAACAGCAAGTTAACCGTGATGGCTGTGAGCGAGATCGCGCTGATACAGTGTCGCAGAGGGTTCAGAGTGAGTGGCCTTATGATTTTTAAAGAGAAATTAACGAATTCCCGGCTTAAATGCCAGCAACCTGACTTATAAAAACCGCTCTGCAAGCCCGCTGTCACGACGAGCATGAGTATTGAGTGCCTCATTCAGCAGCGCTTCGGTACTATACAGAATGATGCGCTGGCGCGATCTCGTCACCGCGGTATAAAGCAGCTCACGGCTCACCAGTGGTTCGGCCCTGGTTGACGCGCTGGCTGGTAGTACCAGCGTCACCTCATTAAATTCCGAGCCTTGCGACTTGTGCACTGTCATCACGAAACAGGTCTCATGGGGCGGCAAGCGCGAGGCCAGGTGAGTCATGATAGCGCCATCACTGTCGCGAAAAGCCACATGAAAACGTCGATCTTCAAGATTGAACAAGCAAATACCCACGTCACCATTGAATAAGCCCAGCGCATAGTCGTTGCGCATAATCATGATTGGCCGGCCATGATAAAAGGCCGGGCCGGTACGAAAGCCAGTGGCCAATAGTTGGGCCTCGATCCCCAGGTTCAATTGCTCAACACCATAGTCGCCCTCGCGTACCGCTGACAAAATGCGAGTCTGCTCAAACTGGTCAAGCAACTCACCGGCTGTGCGGTTAGTATCGGCCGCCAGGGCCAGATAGTCGGCGAAGGGCGCCAGCAGCAGACTCGGGTTTTGTTGCAGTTCGGTAACGGGCCGAATACTGACCTGCGTATTGGCGCTAATGGGCTCTCCCTGTTGAATCGCTCGAGCCAATTGACCGATGCCCTGATCGGCATCGAAACGATAGCTTTTTGTCAGGCGGCATAGGGCATCTTTGAGCTTGTGATCGCCAGCGTTGATGGGCAGCTCAGTGTCGAGCACTGCGGCGGCCAGGTCATGAAATGCGGCGGAATAGCCAGCCGGATAGCGGCAAATATCCATCAGAAGATTACCGGTCTCAACGGACGGCAATTGATCAGGATCACCGAGCAGCACCAGCTGGCAATGAGTGGGCAGTGCCCGTAGCAGCCGGTCCATCATTGCCAGGTCAACCATGGAGACCTCATCAACGATCAACAAATCCACCGTCAGAGGATGCTGTGCATCATGGCGCCAGCTTCTGCCATCCATGCGCATGCCCAACAATCGGTGCAGAGTCTGAACCTCCACAGCGGGTTTATCTGAACCTTGAGCCTGCCTGAGCCCTTGGTTCAGGCGCATGGCGGCCTTGCCCGTGGGCGCGGCCAGTTTGACGATGGCGTGCTTGTTACCGGGCAATGCGGCGAAGGCTTGCAACAGCTTCAGCACCGTGGTGGTTTTACCGGTACCCGGCCCGCCGGTAATCACCGTCAGGCGGCGGGTCAAGGCTTGCAGTGTCGCAACGGCCTGCCAATTGACGGTAGTTGGATTGTCACCAAACTGATCCGTCATAAGCTGCCGCAGTATTGGTGGCTCGGTCAACGGCATGGGTTGATTACGACTGATTAATTGAGTCGCAATCCGATATTCATACTGATAATAACGCTGTAAGTAGAGCTTGTTGTGCTCAAGCACTAAGGGACTGGCTTGCGCTCCGGCGGCCCATTGGCCATTGTCGGGCTGGCCGACACAGGGCAAGGTCAGCAGCTTGGCCACCAGCGCCGCCGTATCATCTCGTTGTGCCAAGTCGATGCAGCTGTGCTGTTGGCGTAACGCCTGACTCAGTTGCGCAAATAGCTGATAGATGGCGGGGTCTCTAGTCGCTCCAAGATCGCACATCAGCCGCGCAAAGTGCACATCAATGGCCAGGTTATCGTGCATCATGGTGTCCCACCAAAGATCTTGTCGAGCTGCTGAATCAGACTCGCTTCGGGACGGTCAAAAAACACGCCGCTCTGAATTCTGTCCTTGTGCATGCCGCGCAGGAACAGATAGCCGACGCCGCCAAAATGACTGGCATATTGATAGTTGGGCAGGCGCTGACTGAGATAACGGTGTAGGGCCACCGTATAAATCAGATATTGTAAGTCGTAGTGATGCTGGGTGACCGCCTGCTGCAACGCTATGGGCGAGTAGTCTTGCAGACTGTTGCCAAGATGGTTCGATTTGTAGTCGATCACGTAGTAGCGGTTCTCGTGGCGAACCACCAGATCGATCAAACCGGTCATCATGCCGCGGATACTGTTATGGGCCAGCACGACGCCGGGCTTCAGATAACCCTTGGCGGTTAAGGTGTTGATCAAGGCTCGGTCGGTGTTGACGGGGAAGTGGAACTCCAGCTCATTCAGGCAATCTTGCGGGGCAATATCCTGCAAGCAAAAGGCTGTGGCTTGGACTTTTTCACCCTGCGCTGTGTGCTCACCAAATAAGGGCGTCTGCAGTATATGTTCCAGCCAGCCCCCTAAGGCGGCTTCCAGTTGGACCTTGTCATTGACCAAGCCTAGGCGCGTAATGCAACGCTCTATGGCCTTCTGTTTGCTCGCATCATTGGCATTAAAGTCCAGGTGCTCCAACAAGGCGTGCAGACCAATGCCCACCTTGCGACCGGCGGGAAAGCTGAATTGATCTAACAGCGGTGTGCCGGCGCGCGGCGTGTTCATATCACGATGCCCCGTGTCATCATCCAGATAGCCTGCTGGCAGGTAATGACTGTTGGTGCCGCTGTCTTGGGTTGTTGGTGCGTAGGACAGCGCGTAGGACAGTGCGGTAAAGCTGTGGATTCGCCAGTTGTCAAAGACCCTGGGTGCCGAGGGCGGTGGCACCAATTGCTGGCGGTCTGTGGTGTTGGGCAAGCACGTGACGGGGACGCTGGTGACCGTCTGAAACGCGAACAATGATGCAGGCAAGCTGTTGATCTGGCGTGCAATGTCGTCCAGTTCGGGTCGATTGGCAGTGACGCCAAGCAGCTTGCCCAGGGCGGTTTCACCCACCTTCGACTTGGCGCCGTAGACCGGGAATCCCAGGTAACACTGATACCGCGCACGGGTCAGCGCCACATACAACAGGCGCATCTCTTCCGTCAAATTCTCCCGTCTAGCCTGCTGTTTTGTTTCGTCGAGGTTGCGTAGTTCAAGCACAGTCGTGAAGTTGTTAGCAGCGTCTACTTCGTGCAACAGAACCGGTGGAGACTCATTTCTGGCATCTGCCCCGAAGGCGGCTAAGGGAATCATCACGATGTCGTATTCGAGCCCCTTGGCGGCGTGCATCGTGACAATTTGCACCAAGTCTTGATCGCTCTCAAGTCGCAGTTGGCGCTCTTCATGAGTGCTGGTAGCGGCCTGCCGTTCACGATTAAACCACTTGATCAAGCGATGCATGCCCGGCGCAATACTCGCCCGGGTTTGCAGTAATTCGGCCAAATGTCGCAAGTTCGTGATCTGACGTTCACCGTCGAGTTGGGCGAACCATTTATGGGCCAATTGCCGTTCGCTCATCAGGGCTTCCAGCATACTGGCAACCCCCAGGCGGGCCCAGATATCGTGGTAGGTCTTGAATTCTTCCAGCAGGGTTTGTTGTTGAACGCTTTGGTTGAGTCCGATAATTTCCGACACATTCGCCTGCAACAGGCGGGTGGCGAGGGCGGTTCGTATTGCGCGTTCATTGTTGGGCTCACTCACCGCCTGCAATAGCAACATTAAATCGTCTGCAGTTTCCGACAGAAAGACACTTTCCTGCGTTACATAAACACTGCGAATATTGCGTTTTGCCAGCGCTGCACGGGCTACCAGCATATCTTTGTGTTGGCGTACCAAAAAGGCGATCTGACCGGCGTGCACTGGCAGGTTATCGATAGTGGCCGCGCCAGATAAGAGTAGGGCGGTTTGTTCCGCGGCATGCTCCATGGCTAAATAGCTGGCGTCGGGCTTTCTCAGACCGTTGCCTGCAGCGTCGGTGAGTGCAAAAAATGCTACCGGTTTGACCACCTCGGCGTTAATCAGCAGTTGTTTTTTGTCGGCGTTCGGAAAGGGCGCGACGGGCAAAAACGGCATGTCCTGGTCGTTACCGAACACATCCTGTTGATTGAATAAGGTGTTTGTCGCGGCCACCAAGCCAGCAGTGGAACGCCAGTTGGTTTGCAGAGAATACATATCCTGATCTTGATCAAGCTGCCGCTTGGCATTGATATAGGTGTAGATGTCAGCGCCACGAAATTGATAAATGGCCTGTTTAGGGTCGCCAATCAGTAACAAGCTTTGGGGCCCAGACTGATAATAAATTTTGCTGAAAATACCGTATTGAATATCATCCGTGTCTTGAAATTCATCGACCATCGCCACCGGCCATAGCTTAGCCAGTTGCCGGCCTAACTGATCCCCTATGGCGCCTTGATGCAGTGCTTTGTGGACGTTAGTCAGCAGGTCGTCCATGGTGAGTTGGTTGAACTCAGCCTTGTAGTGGGCAAGATTGCGTCTCAGAGTCTCAATAGCTCGGTGCCAGAGATTGTGTTGCAGTTGCTGTTCCAGCCATTGCAGGTCCTGAATTTCCTCGATCAGGTCGATCAAGGGGTGCGTTGGCATCTCGCCAGCCTTTTTAAGGTTGTTGCTGAGGATGTCAGCGGTGAAGTATTGCCAGTCGTCGGTAAACACGCCGCTGCCGAGCAGGAAGCGTTGTAGCGTCTTCAGTCGGCGGAAGCTTTTTGAGTTACCCTTGATGCCCGAGGCTTCAATAGCGGCGGGGAACTCTTCCAGGTGCCAGCGCTCACGCACCTCGTTAACCTTGGCTTGAAGCCGTGCCAATGGCTCATCGATAGCCTTGGCGGCAGGGCGTACAACAAGGCCTTGGCGAGATAGAAAGCCGCGAGTCTTTTTCAATAAGTCAGTGGGAGTCGGCCACAACGCCAGGGCGATATCTCGCGGCGTCGGTGCCAGGGTGAGAATCTCGGCGCGAAAACAGTCTTCCGCCGCCATCTGCATGAGCTGGTTGGCATCGGCATCCAGTCGTTGGTCAAACAAAGTGCCCGTGGCGAGAGACTGATCATTGAGTATCTTGTTGCAGAAGCCGTGAATGGTAAAGATCGCGGCTTCATCCATCAGCTGTAAAGCCGCAGTGAGCAATGTGATGTCACGGGGAGTATCGGATGAACTATCAATTAGAAATTGCACAAAACCGTCACCCTTGGCGTCAGCCTTGATCAGACATTCGCGAGCCCTATAAATACGCTGTCGAATGCGCTGACGCAATTCATCGGTGGCGGCAATGGTAAAGGTTAATACCAGTATTTCGTTCACTGCCAAGGGTCGCTGCAATGCTTCGCTATGGCCGAGTAATAAGCGCAAATACAGATTGGTGATCGTGTAGGTCTTACCCGTACCGGCGCTGGCTTCGATCAGCTGATGGCCCTGCAGTGGGAACCGGGTTGCGTCCAAGATTTTCACGACTGTTTCTCCAAACATGCCAACAGGGGCCCGTAGACACTGTGGGCATAGGTGGCGAAGTCGTCATTGGCATCAGCGGGAAAATCAAATAAACGCTTGAAAGCCGGGTCAAGTCGTTCAGAACCCGGTTGATCTGTTTGCCAGCTCTCGGTGACTTTATCGAGACACTCCGCCGGGCTTTTTCCCGCTTGGCTCGCCTCTTGCCAGATGCCGCTGAGTTCTGGCAGAAAACACAAGGGCTGGCGCAGGCCCAGAATATACAGCTGCACCAGCGTCGTTAGATGCTGTCGAGCGAGGGCTGGTGCCAGTGCTACAAGTCGGTACTCAACCAAGTTATTGGGCCCAAGAGAAATTAGTCGACTCGCATAGGGACCCTGATCCAGTGCATTCAGAAACAAGTGCTCGATCCAGGCATTGAGGGTTTGTCGGCGGCGTTGAGTGGCTGCCCGATAGTGTAAAACGGTTGCGCCCTGGAGATGCTCGATGGTGCCGTTAATGGTCAATGTTAACAGTTCTTTGTGGTTGCCCGGAGCAATCGCTGTGCCCGACTCAAGGGGAACCTGCAGGGTTAAATGGGCTTGCAAGCTGCGCATAGGCGCCACATCCAATGCCTCGTGCACCTGCTTCGCCCGGCTCAATTGCTGGTTCAATACTTGTTCGCCCATCGCCCCTGGCATCAGGGCACCGCTAGCGCTGATTTGTTGGCGCCAGTGCTCCACAGACTCACCGTCGACGAGGGTCTGCAGCGCCGTATCGGTAATATGGTATCGGGTCAGTGGGTCGAGGCTGAAGGGTTCGGCATCGGCCAAGGCCTCATCTTCGGCTGGAAAATAAATGCCCAGACGTTGATTCAGGTAAAACCGGGCGGGGTTGCGAAAAAACTGTTGAAGCTGATGTAAATTAGCGGGCATTAATGCCGGATCATCGGCCAGCACGGTATCAATAAAGCTGGGGTAGGCAGGCCCCGCTGCGTCTGTTGTGGTGAGGGTGTCCGGTACCGCGCTGGCATTATCTCGCAGCGCGTCGTACCACCGGTTTTGAAAGCTCTGTAGTTCCGGCAATTGTGGGTCAAAGTAAGCTGGGCTGAAAGGTTGTAAAGGATGTTGGGTGACAAAATCTTGGTGAAACACCGCACTTAGATAATGCATCAGTTCACTCACCAGTACCGATGGCGGCTTATCTTTGTTGGTCTTGACGCTGCGGCCTTCATAACTGATATATAGATAGTCTTCTGCGGCCAATATGGCCTCTAGAAACAGATAGCGATCGTCAACTCGTCGCGATCGATCGCCTTTGCGGTAAGTGTCGTGTGCCATGAGGTTAAAGCTCGCGGCGTTATCTTTGCGTGGGTAGGCGTTGTCATTCATCCCCAACAGGCAGACCACCTTAAAGGGAATGCTGCGCATGGGTACCAGCGTCGCAAAAGTAATGCCGCCAGATAAAAAGCCGCGGGCCGGGCGCGGCTGCGCGAGCTGAGCGCCAAGCCAGTGGCGCAGCAGGCGGGCGCTCATGGGTTGCTCGAAGCCTGCAGCAGTGGTCTGGTCGCGAAGTAATAATAAAGCTTCACGCACCGCGTCGATATCCAGCTCTTCGTCGCCTTGCGGCGTGAAAAAGTCGAGGATCATTTGATTCACGCTATTCACCCAGTCTGCCGTGCTCTGGGGTTCTGCCAGCCGCAGTCGATAAGTCTGTAACAGATTAATGAAGTCGCAGAGTTTGCCCAGTAGCTCGCCATCGCCGGCAGCGATATCAAAAGGTAAGCGATGCTGGTGCAGGCCCTGTTCTGCCTCCATGGCGTAGCCCAGCAACAGCCGCTCAAGGCCAAAGGTCCAGGTATTGCTTTCGGTGGCGGGTAGTTGCCAGCGATTGGTTTTGTCCTCACCGCTGAACTCCCAGCGAATATTGGTATCTCTGATCCAACCACCAATGCTAACCAGGTCAGCCTCAGCCAAGTCGAGCTTGAGCGCGATGGCTGGCACTTCTAACAAATCCATGATGTCGGTGCTCGTGAGACGCGATTCAGGTAGGGCTAACAGCGTCTCAAAGGCCAGCAGAATGGTCGACTCTTGGGACAGGCCTCGGTCGGCGAGGGCGTAGTAAAGCTGGTCTTTGAAGACAGATTGAATATAGGCTGAGTATTCGGCAATGTCAGGGGTCATGACAATAACATCGCTGGGCTTGATGTCTGGCCGCGCCGCAAAAATCCCCAGCAGTTGATCAAACAGAATTTCGATTTCCCGCAACTTGCTATGGCAGTTATGAATCTGAATAGACCGATCAGCGGCGTCGATGGGCAGCTGGCCAGGTGCACTATGCTCCGCGTCCTCAGCCGCGCTGCCGAAAATACCACCGTATTCAAGATTCAATACGTCATTCTGTATGGCGGCGAGGGCACTGTTTTCGGTCCGTGGCGCGAAGGCTTCAGCGCTCTGGAGCGCCTCGGCCTCAATCAGCAACTCGAAGAACTCTCGTCCCTGCTTGCCCATGGAAGACAGCAGCGGGTTGCCCACTTCCAGAAATTCCTCATCGGCGCTAGCCTTGCTGGTTTGGCTCAGTTGCTTAACCGAATGCCGTGCCAGGTCTTTCTCGGAGACAATATCGCCCCAGTAATGGGCGCAAGGGTTGAGAAAATAAATGTCCACTTCCAGCCACTGACCAAGGGCTTGGAATGTCGCCAAGTGCATGGGCGGCAAAGCTGATAAGCCAAAGATAGAGATGCGCTGTGGCAGTTGCTGTGGTCGCACCGTCAGGTTTGCGAGTACGTTCATCAACTGTTGGTGTAGGTCTGCGCGGTGGGCCTCGGTGGTGCCCGCCCGTAACAGTCGCCACAGTGGGGCTTGCCACACAGGATCCGGTAGCGTGTCTTGTAGTGTGCCTGGCTGGTTTGACTCCCACTGCTGAATCCAATCTGGCCGATATACCAAGTACTGATCAAACAAGTCAGCGATCTGGGCGGCGAGTTGGAAACGTCGAAGCTGCGGGTCACCATCGCCGTTCAGATAATGCTTGATAGGGGCAAATACGGCGTCGTCCTGGGCCTCGAGCAGTTGCATTACATGCCAGGTGAGCTGCTCTCGCTGAAAGTAGCTGCGGGCCTCAAGCCCTTCGCTGGGTAACAGCCATTGATACAGTTGCCAAATAAAATCTGCCGGTAACCGACAGTCAATATTGGCCGCAATACCAGCTCGCTCAGCGGTCTGAAACTTCAACCATTGGCCGATACCGTAGCTCTGAACTAACACCACCGCGGGCTCGAAGGGGTCTGCAACCTGGTCGCGGGTGCGGGCACAAAATACATCGACCAGGGTGGTCATACTGTTTGACTGCAAGAGCTGCAACATGAATAGCTTATTCTCAGAGGGTCCGATGATTGTACGAGAAAAGCCCCGTCGACGCATGACATATGACATGATTGGTGGTGAACCAACAGGAGCGCTAGCATAGTAAAAGATAATCTGTATTCTAGGTAAATAAGAACAAGCCGTCCGTTGATTGTTTGGTAAAGATAACAGTCAGGCTCAAGTTGGTATTTCAATAAATGTTAATCACGGTTAGTTAATAGTCGTTAACAATAAAAAAGAGGTCAAAGAATGAAGCCAGTTACAATTCAATCTGTCGTCGGCATTTTGGTAGCGCTACTCGTCGGTGGTTTTATCGCCTTTGCCGGTAGTCACGATAGCGTCACGCTGGCCGGTGTACCGGTGTTTGCACTTTGTGCCGTGATCGCCTTTGCGGTTCAATGGGTGGTGTTTATCCCATCCTACCTGTTCCAAACGGAACATTTTTACGACCTGACCGGTGGGATCACTTACCTGTCATTGGTTGCCCTAGTCGTCATCGCAAACCCTTATCTAGACTGGCGCGGCGGTCTGATCGCCTTGATGGTGGGGATTTGGGCGATTCGACTGTCAACATTTTTGTTTGCGCGGGTCCGCGCCGATGGCTTTGACCGGCGGTTTACGCGCATGAAGACGTTACCCATGCAGTTTCTGATGACCTGGACACTGCAAGGCTTGTGGGTGTTTGTGACGTTTTCTGCCGGTTTGGCGGCGATGACCTCTATCGCTCAGGCGCCACTGGGCATCTTTGCCTTGGTGGGTACCAGTCTTTGGTTGGTGGGGTTTGTTATTGAAGTGGTCGCCGATGCCCAGAAGCGCCAGTTTCGCCGCAACCCCGAGGCGGGCGGGCGCTTTATTACCACCGGCCTGTGGGCCTGGTCGCGCCACCCCAATTACTTCGGCGAGATTATACTCTGGGTCGGTATCGCCTTGGTGGCCTTGCCAGCCCTGTCAGGCTGGCAGCTGGCGACGCTAATATCGCCGATATTTGTCTTCGTTCTGCTCAACTATGTGAGCGGCGTGCGCATGCTAGAGGCCAGCGCTGATAAGCGCTGGGGCAGTGATCCTGAGTACCAGGCTTACAAGACGCGAACCTCAGTGCTGATTCCCCTGCCGCCACGGATGTGATATCAAGAGGGTGTTTTTTGAACATCCCGTGAGTCGGCCAGTGAACCGCAGAGCCTGTCTATGTATAAAACCCTGAGTGTCATGACGCTGGCGCAGATCTTTGCCCAGTGTGGAGCCCCGATTGTCGTGCTGCTGGGCGGCATTGTTGGCGCGCATTTGGCCACCGACCCCGGCCTCGCCACGCTGCCCATCGCGTTTATGATCGTCGGTGTCGCTGTCTCTGCTATTCCGGCAGCCTTGCTGATGAGTCGATTCGGCCGCAAACGCTGCTTTCTGGCATCGGCGGTGTCGGCCACCGGGGCTGGGTTACTGGCGGCCTATGCCATTTCGATCGAGGCCTTCTGGTTGTTCTGCGCCGCCACCTTTCTGATCGGCAGCAACAACGCGTTTATCCAACAATACCGGTTTGCCGTCGCAGAGACGGTGCCTGCAGAGAAATTAGGCCGCTCCTTGTCTATTCTCATGTTGGCCGGCGTAGCGGCGGCGTGGCTAGGGCCTTGGGTAGCCGAGCGGTTACACAATTGGTCTGATTGGGGTGAGTTCAGCGGCTCCTTTATGGGCTTGAGCCTGCTTATGAGCATCAGCGTGTTGGTCCTGGCATTTTACGAAAATATACCCTTGGAAGTTAAAGTCATCGATGCACCGCAGCGCCCGCTACCCAGAATTCTGGCCCAGCCAACCTTCCTGCTGGCCGCCAGTGCGGGTGCGGTGGCTTACGCGATGATGAGTCTGATTATGACTGCCACGCCGGTGAGCATGCACCAGATCGACCATTTCAATCTCAGTGACACCACCTGGGTGATCCAAAGTCATGTCATGGCGATGTTCCTGCCTTCACTGTTCAGTGGGCTGCTGATCGATCGTGTCGGGCCGACGCGCGTCATCTTGCTGGGGCTGGTGCTGATGGTCGCCTGTTTGTGTGTGGCGTATGTTGATCGCCATTTGCTGCACTATTGGATATCGTTAGTACTACTTGGCATTGGCTGGAACTTGCTGTTCTTGGGGGGCACGACCCTGCTAACCAGCACCTATCAGCCGGCAGAGCGGTTTAAGGTGCAGGCGCTCAATGACTTTCTGATCTTTTCGCTGCAGGCCATGGCCGCGCTGGGTTCAGGCTATATTCTATTGTCCTATGGTTGGCACGCGTTGCTGTACGTTTGCGTGCCGTTGTTGCTCGCCATGGTGGTGATTCTTTGGCAGACCCGCGGCCAGTCGGCGGCTATCGCGCCAAGGGCAGTATAACTGTTGCGGCGCTGGCAGGTAGGGATGAACTTGATTCTCTGGTGGCGGGCCAGGCTGCAGATTCAACGAACGATTTCCATAACGATTGCTAGAACGATTGCTAGAGCGAGTGCTTAGAGCAATTGCCAAAACCCAAGGAGGAGCCACAGTATGAGTGAAGGGTTTTTATTTGCCGGACTCAAGGTCCTGGATGTCGGTAGCTGGATTGCCGGTCCGGTGGCAGCAACGATGCTCGCTGACTTTGGCGCCGATGTCATCAAAATTGAGATGCCCGGTGTGGGTGATCAGTATCGGCAGTTGTCGGCGGCGGCGAACACCCCCGTGGCTGACAGTAACTATATGTGGCAGATGGACGGCAGAAACAAGCGTAGCCTGGCACTCAACTTAAAGACTGAGGCGGGCATGACCATCCTGCATCAGTTAATTGCCGAGTGCGATATCTACATTACCAATCATCCGCTTCCCATGCGGCGTGCCTTACAACTGAATTACGAGGACCTCAAGCCGCTGAATCCTTCAATGATTTATGCCTCGCTGACGGCCTATGGTGAGACCGGCCCCGACAAGGATATGGAGGGTTTTGACTTGGTGGCTTACTGGGCTCGAACTGGTCTGATGGACCTGGTGCGTGCTCCCGGTGCGGCGCCCACCCAAGCACTGCCGGGTATGGGTGATCACCCGTCGGCAGTGTCTCTGTATGCCGGTATTGTCACGGCCTTGTTGAAGCGGGAACGCTCCGGCGAAGGCAGCATGGTCCACACGTCGCTGTTAGCCAACGGTCTATGGTCTATGGCTTGCATTGCCCAAGGTGGGTTCGCCGGCGGCTCGTTCGACAGTTATCGCGCGCTGAAGGCGACTCACCTGTTTGCCACCACCCTGTATCGCACCCTGGACGATCGCTGGTTGCAGTTCACCATGGTGCGCGCGCCGGAAGATGTGGTGCGTTTATTTGAGACCATTGGCTTGGCTGACATCATTCGCGAGGAGCGCTTTACGACGCCGGAAGGCCGGTTTGAGCATGGCGAAGAGCTGGCGCGACTGGTGCAGGATGTTTTGAGCCTGCACGACTCTGAGTATTGGTTGGCGCGGTTTGCGGCTGCGGGTATCAACGCCAACCGGGTGGGTGTAATAGAGGAAACCCTGTACGATGAGATGCTGAAACTCAATGACATGGTGGTTGCGCCCGAAGATGATGACATGGGTCTGCCCTGGGTGATCAATCATCCCGTCAAGATCGACCAGATCAAGCAGGTGGGTCCCAAACGGGCCCCAGATATTGGCGAGCATTCGGCGCAGATTCTCGAATCATTAGGCTATGACAGCGCCCAGATTAACGTGTTGCGCGATACCGGGGTGATTTAGCACCGGTTTACTGCGGCTCAAGCCTGGACCTTGGGCTTGGGTTCGAGTTCGAGTTGGGGCTCGGCTTGGGCGGCGACCACCACGAGAACATCACAGCGCACCTGCTGGAGTATCTGCTCAGCCGTATTGCTCAGCAGTATCATCTTTGGCCCGGTGCTCTGCGCCGTGCCCACAACCAGTATCTGAGCATCCAGCGCGTGACATAAGCCCGTGATGACGTTAGCCGGTTCGCCTTCGCGGGAATGTGCGTGCGCGCCAGTGATCTTGAGGCGGGCGGTCAGCGCCTCAATATTCTGGTCAGTTTGTTTTTGCACATTGTCGCGAACCTTGTTGAAATCAATGGCCACACTGATGGGGCCCAGCCACCGCTCGACACTGGGAAAGGCCGACGCGACATGCAGCTGGCCCCTTAATATTGCCGTTAGTTGCTGTGCATTGTTCAATATTGAATCGCAGAGCGCCGATGGCTCGTCGTGGCTGGCGTCTACAGCGGCAATGATATTCGGCCGTTGGGTCCAGTTGATGGGTGTGACTAACATTACCGGGCAGGTGCTGTGGCGCAACAGGTGCCAGTCGCTGGGTGTGCGAATAAACCCAAGGGTTGAGCTCGCCATGGATTTGATAATCAGATCGGCATCGATTTGTTCAGCGATGGCGAGAATCACTGGCCAATCCCGTGTTTGCCAGACGACTGAGCAAGACATGCTCACGGTCTTGGGCGCGTCGGCCTGCCACGCGGCGATCATCTCCAAGACCTCGTCCTCGGCGTCTCGCAAGACCGCGCTCTTGAGTGCCTCGCGGGTCTCCACTTCGTGTAGGGTTAAGTCGGCAAAGGTCTCATGCACCACTCGCACCACATGCAGCGCGGCGTCGAGGCTGACGGCGATGCGCGCGGCCTTGGCCAGGGTGATCTCGCCGTCGTCGGTGCTGTGAATGGCCACCAGCAATTGATTAGAGATTGGCATAAGTTGAGCCTCGCCCTCGTTATAGGGGCCAAAACCATTAATCTAACGGTTTCGCGGTTCGGCACCCTTGACCCGAGTCAAGAGCGGCTGGCGAGGGCTTATGTTCATGCCCTTGCCAGATGCAGGGCTAAACGTGGCATACTCATATTGAGCCCCATATTGAGACCCATATTGAGGCTCAAATTGATACCCAAAACGCAACAGCGACATGAATCCAACAACTCAGGCGATGACTATGCGCACAGGCACTTTATCCACTCGAATATGTGAAGAGTATGGTATCAAATATCCCATATTCGGTTTTGCCCACAGTGTTGACGCGGTAATCGCCATCACCAATGCCGGTGGGCTGGGGGTCTTCGGTGGTACTCGATCGACACCCGAGGAAATTGAGGAAGCCATGGTCAAGATTCGGCGCGCAGTCGGTAGCAAGCCTTTCGGCATTGACCTGGTCTTGCCGCCGGGTATGCCGCAAGTAGATAACCGGGCGGCCATAGAGGCCGAACTGCCTGCCGAACATCGCGAGTTTGTGCAGCAGATCTATACCAAATATGCCGTGCCGCCGGCTACGCGCCCGGGCATGCGTTCGCGGTTTGTGCGCTCCACCGAAATGGAAGATCGGCAGTTAGCCGCGATTATGGCGTCAGATGTTGATCTGTTTGCCTGTGGTATCGGCGCGCCACCCAGAGCCATCGATCAGGCGAAAGCGACGGGTAAAAAAACCTGTGCCTTGGTGGGCAGCCCCCATCATGTAGAGCGCGCGGTCAGAACGGGGATTGATTTGATTGTCGCCCAGGGGTACGACGCTGGTGCCCATACCGGTCCTATCGGCACCTTCTCCCTGGTGCCGCAAATTGTCGATGCCGCCGGCGATCTGCCGGTGCTGGCGGCTGGTGGCGTGGCCACGGGACGGCACATCGCCGCCTCTCTGGCGCTGGGTGCCGTGGGTGTCTGGATTGGCACCGCCTGGTTGACAACGCAGGAGCACCAAGATCACTTGTCGCCCCTTGAGCAGCAGAAGCTATTAGCCGCAACCGGTGCTGATACAGTGATTTCGCGGGCCGACAGCGGCAAAACCCTGCGCCAGATTCGCTCCGCGTGGAGCCAGGAGTGGGACAACGACAAGGCGCCGCGCCCATTGAAGATGCCGTTACAGGATATTCTGGTGGGTGATCTTTTGGGCGCCATTGATGAGCATGGCATTGAAGCGCTGGTGCACAGTCCGGCGGGGCAGGGCATTGGTTGGTTTAATCAGATCACCAGCGTCAAGGCGGTGGTTGACCAGCTCGTCACCGAGACCGAGCAAGCCTTGAGTGCCATGGGCATTCCCCGCGCCTAGATTGCAAGCGTCTTCGAAGCGCGCTAGGATAATGAGGATACTTCTGTTGTCATTGTTGAATACCATGCCAAAACAACAAGCCACCTGCGCCATGTGCCAATTGATACGCACCTACCTGTTGATTGCGGTGCCGTTGATTGCGCTGTTCTGGTTTCAGCCAGAAATGAATCTGCTGAAGGGCATCAGCCTGACTAACTTGGCATCAGCTTTTTTCGGTGTCGCGTTCCTAGTAACGGTTGGCTGGAAGGCTTACCACGAATTTTGGAAAGACCGAGACCGTGGCTAAGCAAGGTCCTGATTGTTGGCGCTGCCAGCACTTCTTTATCACCTGGGACAGTCGTCATCCATACGGCTGCCATGATATGGGTTTCAAATCGAAGATACTGCCGGCGATGGAAGTCTTTACTGTGAACGGTACCCATTGCCTGTCATTTAAGCCTAAACCGACGGATCCAGCGGCTAAAAACACGACTGCCAGCGGTCACCGCCGGGTTAGCAAGGCGAACAAGCATCTCGGTCAACATATCAATATCAAGGGCTAGCACCTAAGTTGGCCATAAGCCGTTAAGGCGTCTAGCCGTCACGGTCTAGTACCAATAAGAACGGTAACTCGGTGTTCCGCGCCTGCCGGCAGTACATCGTGCCTTGAAACAGATAAGTCGAGCAGCGTAATGAATCGTGGCTCCAGGTTTCGCTGGAGGTCCAGTAGTTGTTGACCTCAATGCCCTTGAAGACGTTGGGGTTGACCGATGGGCTTTGGCAGGCTGATTGCTGAATAGACAGCATCTCTTCGTTGTTCGCGATCCGCCAGGCTTTACCTGATTTTTCAGCAAATTCCTGGGCATAAGCCATGGCGTCGTCCCAAGCAAGTTTGGTCGGGTCGCCTTGACAGCGGGCGCCGCTAAATCGCTGGCCCGCCGCGCAGCGATACCACAGCGTATCGGTCGCTGTTTGTTTCGCTAGGCCATTATCATCGGTGATAAAGCCGCTGCGGTCACCAGGTTCGAAGTAGTCCAGGCAAGAGGGGGCGGTAGCATAAAAGTCGCAGCCCGCCAGACCCAGGCTGATAAGGACAAGGCCCAGCAGGTGGCGAGGTCTGATGATTGAAATCGGCATAATGGACGTCTCCTGCACCAAACTGATTGTTAGGCGCTAGCTGTTGGCTAGTGTTTCACCCTGGGAATAGTAAGTCGCGCAGGATAGCGGCGCAACCTAATAACGCGGAGCCCTTTTTCCCAGGTATTTGCTGGTTGCCGGTTGCACTTGGTCGGATTGCGGTCATTAATTACTGAACTTTTCGGCGTATGTGTCGATAGACCAAGTAATCAAAGCGGGCCGATAACTGCAGGCTATTGCTGCTGGCTAAAAAAAGTTCACAGAGGTATTGTCGCGTCTGAGGATTGAATTGCGACAGGTAAGGAGAAAGAAGGATGGATTTAGCGACGATTATTGGCCTGTTGGGCGCGTTCGGGTTGATTTTTGCCTCGATTAGTCAGCCTGCGGCGTTTATTGATGTCCCGTCGATCATGATCGTCGTGTTAGGGTCCATCATGGTGGTGATGTTGCGGTCTTCTCTGGGAGAGTTTCTCGGTGCCATGGCCGTCATGGGCAAAACCTTTAAAAACAAGCTCGATAAGCCCGATGAATTGATTACGCAAATCGTCGAACTGGCCACCATCGCCCGTAAAGACGGCATGATAGCCCTAGAAGGCCAGGAAATACCTAACCCGTTTCTCGCCAAAGCCATCGGTATGCTGGTAGATGGTACTGATCCCGATATCATCAAAAAATCCCTGGAAAACGAAATTGATGCCACGAAATTGCGGCACAAGATGGGCCAGAGCATTTTTTCAGCTTGGGGTGAAGTGGCGCCAGCCATGGGCATGATCGGCACCCTGATTGGGCTGGTACAGATGCTCGGCAACATGTCAGATCCTAAGTCGATTGGCCCGGCGATGGCGGTGGCGCTACTCACCACCATGTACGGCGCTATTCTTGCCAATGTCATTTGTTTGCCCATGGCGATGAAGTTGGGCAATCAGGCCGAACTTGAGGCCGCGCAGAGCAATTTGATTGTTGAAGGCGTCATGTTTATCCAGGGCGGCGGTAACCCGCGGGTTCTAAACGATTACTTAGGGTCCTTCGTTTCGCCGAAAATCAGGGCGAAACTCGGTGAGCCTGCCTAGGGGCTGTCCAGATGTCGGAAACAGATGTGGAGCCAGTCCCCAGCGGTGAGTTACTGCTGGAGCCTGAGGAGGAAAAGCCCGAAGAGTGCGAGGAGTGTAAATCAGGCGCGCCCGCCTGGATGGCCACTTTTGCCGATATGGCGACCTTGTTGATGGCCTTTTTCGTGCTGATTTTGTCCTTTGCTGATACCGAAGTGCCGAAGTTTAATCAGATCAATGGCTCCATGAAAATGGCCTTTGGTATCAAAAAGATCACGCCGACAATTCGCATTCCTTCGGGTCGCAGTTTGATGGTCGAAGAATTCACGCCGGCAGTTGCGGCACCTACGGTCGTCAAAACCAAGGTGCAGATGGCCAAGAATCCGACCGCAAAACTGATTCAAAAGAAAACCTCTGATGAGGCTGAAGATTTTGAGATTGAAAAGGCGTTTCGCAATGTCGAAGCGGCATTGGCCGAAGAAATAGAAGGCGGGCAGGTGACCGTGCGCGTCAAAGACGACAAGGTGGTGGTCGAGCTGCAGGCGCAGAGCTCGGCGGGTGGATCTGGTGGTGAAGGTCAAAGCACTGACAGCACGGGGGCTGTATCGCAACAGACCCTAGAAATAGCTGCCAAGGTGGCTGCGGTCCAGTCAACCACCGCCGCCGAAGTGCAGCTCTTTGCCGGCGCCACAGCCGCAGCAGCTGCGTCAAACGGTCAAGGTGCTACCAGTGACTCGGGTCGCGGTGCCGAGTCCGGCGGAGCAGGGCAGGCAGTCAGTGTGGATACGCGGCTTGAAAAAATTCGCTTGGAACTTGACCAACAAATTAACCAAGGTTTGGTGGCGGTCGAGAAGGTCGGTGATGCCATCATGATTCGTCTCGAGGGCCAAGGTTCGTTTATTTCCGGCAGTGCGGATTTACAGCCGCAGTTCATGAGTCTGTTGGCGCGAGTCGGACGCACCGTGAGTGATAGTAAGGGTGGTATCAGAATCGAAGGTCACACGGATAATGTCCCTATCGGCTTCAGTGACCGTTTTAAGTCAAATTGGGATCTTTCAGCAGCCCGTTCGGCGTCGGTTGCCTCTTATATCACCGGCTCGGGTATTGACCAGGAGCGCGTGACCGTAGCTGGATTTGCTGACACCCGACCCCTGGAAAGTAACGACACGCCTGCGGGCCGGGCAAAAAATCGGCGCATCGAGATTATCGTTGAGGGCTAACCAGCCCCTGAAAATCAAGAGCGAAAAAATGAGTGTGGGAAAAATAGCGTGACAGAAGCAGAACTCCCAGAAGAGGCAGAGGCAGAGGACGCAGTTCCGAAGCTTAAGCGCCCGCCGCCGCTACCGGCACCTGATCCCGACTGTGAGGAATGCAAGTCGGGCGCGCCTGCGTGGATCGCCACCTTTGCCGATATGGCAACGTTATTGATGGCGTTCTTTGTACTCATTTTGTCCTTTGCCCATATGAATGTACCGAAATTCAAGAACGTCAGTGGTTCTATGAACTCCACCTTTGGCGTGCAGCGCTCGGTGCCAGTGGTTGAACCGCCCACCGCAGACAATATCATTGCGCAGAATTATCGAACCGCCAAGGTTGAGCCGTCACTGAGCAAAACCATTGAAGAACAAAAAACCGATGAACCCCAGCCCGATGACGTCGAGCTAAAAACCGATGTGGGCCAAGGTGCTTCCAGTACCAATGCCGATGTCGAGACGGTTACCAAGGCCCTGGCGCGAGAAATCGCCGAAGGCAAGGTCAAGGTGACCGAAGGCCGCGATAAGGTAATTGTGGAGGTCGTCAGCGAGCGTCGGGCTGGCACCAGCGGCGGCGATACCTCCGGTAGTCCCGAAGGTCAGATCAGCCAGGAAAGCATTGACTTGTATGCCAAGGTGGCCGCCGCACAGGCCACGGTTAAGTCGGCGGTGCAGGTGTTTGATGGGCAAGCGCCAGATCAAGACAGTGGTGAGCAGGCTGGCGCCCAAGGCCAGCAGGCCGCGCGGCAGCAACAGATGCAAGACCAATACG
>Ga0115558_1000457_pt1 | contig 26598 bp, 27 predicted proteins | sample COGITO_mtgs_1104_4_FD_87279 | JGI IMG/M metagenome (GOLD analysis project Ga0115558, IMG submission 87279) | Pelagic marine microbial communities from North Sea - COGITO_mtgs_110426 | ecosystem: Environmental > Aquatic > Marine > Epipelagic | place: Germany:Helgoland, sampling site Kabeltonne... | reverse complement strand
GATTTTGATTTCACCATTATCTTCCATTTCAGATAAAATACCACTGTTTTCACGAATTCTGTCTATGGTTAATAACACATTATTTTCAACTGTTTTGGCTACAAAATCTTTATTATTGGAGTTCTTTTCGCCATCAACTTCTGAAATAGATTTTTTTACAGCAGGCATAATTTTGGATAACATTTCTGTAATGTTTCCTAATTCTACACCATCACAAGCAGCTTTTACAGCACCACAACTTTGATGACCTAGAACTAAAACTAATTTACTTCCAGCAACATTACAGCCATATTCTATACTTCCTAAGATATCTACATTTTCGAAATTACCTGCAACTCTCGCTACAAAAACATCGCCAACAGTTTGATCGAAAACTTGTTCTACAGGAACTCTAGAATCGATACAAGATAAAATTACTGCTTTTGGGTGTTGACCTGCAACTGTATCTGTAATTAGCGCATTTATGTCTGATTCTATAAAATTATTACCTACGTAACGTGAATTTCCCTCTAATAAATCTTTTAAAACATCATCTGGAGTTAAATTACTTTGTGCTTTTTTATTAATTGCTTGACTTCTCATGGTTATTTATTTTTATCAAATTTATTCTCAATATTGTTTTTTACCCAATTTACTGCTGTATCAAAATCTTTGAAAATGTGTTCTTGTGGAATCAAATCTGGTATAATATCGATTTTTTCCATCATATATTTTGGTTGCTTTAAAACGTTTACAAACAAAACACACACTCCTCTTTTTTTAAGTTCAAACAGCATATCTTCTAAAGCATATAACCCTGTTTGATCTATATACTGCATTCTACCCAAACGTAAAATTGCAGTCGAAGCTGTATTTGGAATTTGTAAAGTGAGCTTCTGAAAATCGCTTGTGGAACCAAAAAATAATGGTCCTTTTACGTGTTTGATAAAAACTTCTTCTCTTAATTCTGATGGAAAATTTGCTTCATCTGCCCAAGATTCTTCTTTTAGAGAAGTAACTTCTGATTTTGCAGCAGTTAAATCACCTATTTTCTTCATAAACATCAAAGACGCAATAACTAAACCAACACCTACTGCATAAACCAAATTCCAGAAAGTAGAAAGTAATAAAACAACGATCATTATTAAAACCTCGGAACTAAATTTTATAGGTCCAATTTTAGTGTCTTTTGGTAAGTTAGCTATTGCTTTTAACCCTTTATAATCCATTACTCCAATACCAACTGTAACTAAAATACCAGCTAAAACAGCTGCAGGAATTTTAGAGGCTATTGGTCCTAGACCAAGTAAAACAACCAAAAGAATAACTCCAGCTATCATTCCAGAAAGTTTCGTTTTTCCTCCAGAATTTATGTTTACTACAGTTCTAATTGTAGCTCCAGCACCTGGAATTCCTCCAAAAATAGCACCTATACTGTTTCCAATTCCTTGACCAACTAATTCTTTATTGGGTTGATGCTTGGTTTTTGTCATATTATCTGCTACAACACTAGTTAATAGTGAATCGATTGCTCCCAAAAGAGCAAGAGTTAAAGCCGTAAAAATATAGGGAGTTATGAACCCAAAGTTAAATTCGGTAAAAATTTTTAAGTTCGGAATTGGGAATCCACCAGGAATTTCTTCAATGGGTCTATAATCTAATCCAAAGCCAAAAGCAACTCCAGAAACTACGACTAATGCTACTAAAGCACTTGGAATTTTTGTGGTGATTCTTTTAAATCCGTAGACAATAAAAATAGTTGCTAGCGCCAACAATAACTCTAAAGTATTAATGTTTTTTATAGCTCTTGGCAATACTTTTAGTGTTCCTAAAACTCCAGAACTTGCAGATTTTGCTAAGGTTTTAGATTCTCTATTGATATCTTCTTGTGTAATTAATTTGGCACGTTTTACAGTTTCTTCAAAATTATTTATTACTAAAATACCTTCGCCAGCTTCTTCTTGTAAAATATTTTCTAGAATAATTTCTTCTGCTTGTGGTTTAAATTTATTAACCAAATCTGCATCTTCTTTTGCGTAATAACCTACAGCTGGTAAAATTTGTGTAACTAAAATAATAACTCCAATTGCAGTCATAAAACCAGAAACTACAGGATATGGAATGAATCTAATGTATTTACCAAGACCTAAAAGCCCTAGACCAACTTGCATAAAACCTGCTAATAAAAATATGCTCAAAATTATTGGTAGTGCTTTTGCTACATCACCATCATTTGAAGCAATTATACCAGCAATTACTACCATACTTACAGCAGTCATTGGTGCAGTTGGACCAGAAATTTGCGTGTTTGTTCCGCCAAAAAGTGATGCAAAAAAACTAATAAAAATAGCGCCATATAAACCAGCACTTGGTCCTAAACCAGAAGATACACCAAAAGCAAGTGCTAGAGGTAAAGCAACGATTCCTGCAGTAAGACCTCCAAAAGCATCTCCTTTAAAATTAGAAAACAATTTTTTCATTTAACTTAGTTTTAATTGAAATTATTAAGAATATAAAGTTACTAAAAAAACCAATCCGTTTTTGGATTGGTTTTTTAAAACTCTTAGAGAATTGTATTCTATTAATAGAAAGTTACAGAACCATCTTTAATATCATACATTGCTCCAACTATTTTAATTTCTCCATTGTCTTCCATTTCTTTTAAAACAGGACTTTGAGTTCTAATGTTTTCTATAGTTAAATGAACGTTTTTCTCTGCAACATCATTCACAAAATCAATATTTCCTGAATTTCTTTTTGATTCGTCTGTTGGATTTTCTACAGCCTTCACAGCTGGTTTCAACTTACTCAATAAAGTGGTTAAGTTCCCCAATTTTGCATCATCGCAAGCGCCTTTTACAGCACCACAACTTGTGTGTCCTAAAACTACAATTACTTTTGTGCCTGCTAATTTACAGGTAAATTCCATACTTCCTAAAATATCTTCATTTACAAAGTTTCCTGCAATTCGTATGCTAAAAACATCACCAATTCCTTGGTCAAATAATAGTTCTGCAGAAACTCTAGAATCTACACAATGTAAAACTGTAGCAAAAGGATATTGACCAGTGCTTGTGTCTGAAACCTGTTCTAGCAAATCTCTATCTGCAGCTTTGTTTTCTAAAAAACGTTGGTTTCCTTCTTTTAATAATGTTATTGCTTTATCTGGATTAATAGTTGATTGTGTTTCTTTTGTATGTGCTTTCATAATTTTAATTTTTTAGACAATAAATTGTCTGAATTATTAATAATATTATTTTCTTCTTTTATGAAGACGTTTTTTATCAAGATTGAAAAACTCAATATAACTTGGTGGGTTTTCTACAATTCCACGTTCTGATATTATTTTTATGTCGATATTTCTTTCTTTTGCCTTAACTGCAAAATCATCCAAAATTTCAATAATATCATTATCCAAATATCGTGTTTTTCGAACATCTAATTCTAAATAGCTATCTTTTGGTAAGTTGTCTAATTCTTTTAAAATTGCTCCCTTGTTAAAGAAAGTTACTTCTTCTGCTAAGGTCATTTTTATTTTACCATCATCTACATCTTCTCCTTCTTTATGTAAAAAGTGTGAATTTTGAGAACTTTTAATTAATATTACTACAATACCAACTGCTAATCCTAATCCAATACCAATTAATAAATCTGTAAAAACAATACCAACTATAGTTACAATAAATGGTACAAATTGTTTCCAACCTAAATTATACATTTGTTTAAATAATGCTGGTTTTGCCAGTTTATAACCTACAATAAATAAAACAGCAGCTAAGACAGAAAGTGGAATTTTATTTAATAATGTTGGTATCAAAATCACTGAAATCAATAAGAAAAATCCATGAACAATTGCAGATAGTTTTGTTCTACCTCCAGATTGAATGTTCGCAGAACTTCTTACAATTACTTGTGTAATTGGCAAACCACCAATAAAACCAGAAATAATATTTCCTGTTCCTTGTGCTAATAATTCTCTGTTTGTTGGTGTTACGTTTTTATGCGGATCTAATTTGTCTGTTGCTTCTACACATAAAAGTGTTTCTAAACTTGCTACCAAAGCAATTGTAAAAGCGGTTACCCAAATTTCTGGATTACCAATAACACCAAAGTTTGGAAAACTAAATTGATTGATAAAATCATCTGCATTTTCTGGTACAGGAACACTAACTAAATGTGATGCGTTTATACCAAATTTTTCGCTAGATTGAGTTACAAAATAATAAACAATACCAGCAACAACAGCAACTAAAGGTCCTTGAACCAATTGAAAAAACTTACCTTTTTTAGATAAAACAGTACTCCAAAGTATTAAGATAGATAAACCAACAATTCCGATAATTGTAGAGCCAATACTTATGTTATTTACGGTGTTTAATAATTCTGAAAATGTATTTTCTCCATCAACTTGAAAGAAAGCAAAATCGCCTTCTGGATCTGCATCGTAACCAAAAAAGTGTGGAATCTGTTTTAAAACGATAATAATACCAATACCAGTTAACATTCCTTTAATTACAGAAGATGGAAAATAATACCCAATAACTCCAGCTTTTAACAAACCAAAAACCAATTGAATAACTCCACCTAAAACCACTGCTACCAAAAAGTTTTCAAAACCTCCTAAATCGCCTATGGCAACTAAAACAATAGCAGCCAAACCTGCTGCAGGTCCACTAACTCCAATTTTAGAGCCACTAAGTGCTCCAACTACTATACCTCCAACAATTCCAGCAATTAAACCAGAAAAAAGTGGAGCACCACTTGCTAAAGCAATACCTAAACATAATGGTAATGCTACGAAAAATACTACTATACTTGCAGGTAAATCGCTTTTGATGTGTTTAAACATAAAATAAATAATTTTTGTCTTTAAGGATTAACTTAAAGTGATTTTTAATAAGTAAATGATTGATTTTGTTATTTTAATTTTTAAAACTAAAATAAAAATTCGGGTGGTGGTGATATTAATTCTTTAGATAAAGAAGTATATTTTTTATTTGTAAAACGAATGTTGCTTTTTTTTGTGATTTCTACAAAAGACGCAGAAAAGTTACTAAAAGAATAAAATTTTATTTCTAAATCTTTTAAAGCTTCTTGACCCTTATTTTCTTCTTCTTCATTGTTTTCAAGAACAATAGCAATCTCACTTTCAATATCTACTAAAGAAATTATTGTAGGCGAAACTATTATCGCAATAAATAGAAATGAAATAAATAAAGTAGCTAAATTTTTTGTCATTAAATTTTGATAAAGAAACAAATATAACAGAAGAAATTGAATCTATTGTTAAGTAATTACTAAAATAAGTTAAACGGTTTTGATTTCTTTAGATAAAATCCAACCAGTTTTACCATCTGAAAGTTTTATTTTTTTCCAGTTGTCAACTTCATCTAACACTAAAACTTTTGTGCCTTCATGCAAAGTAAAAGCTTCTGAAGAGCTTTCTAAAGGTTCGCTTTTTACTTCAGCAACTTCAGAAAAGACAATAGCTTCAATTGTATTTTTTTCTAAATTATACTGATTATAGGTGATAAAAATGGAAGCAATTAGTAAAATAAAACCAATACTACTTGTGGTAAAAAAGAATCTTTTTATCCAAGGAATATCAGAAAAATAATAAAGTAAAAATAAAATTGCTCCTAGAAAAGAAAAAATAACAACTACAATTGCCCACTGATTGTAAGATAATTTTTGCAGATGGTTTTTATTTATTTTCTGTAAAAAAGATTGAGGAACTTCTCCTATTTTATCAATCGTTAATCGCTTTGCGAAAATTAAATTATTACGAGCATCTTCATTTAAAGGATCTAATTTTAATGCTTTTTCATAGTTATAAATTGTTGGTGCAACTTTGTTTAATTTATAGAAACAGTTTCCAATATTGTAATATAATTCTGATGAAATTACGCCTTGAGCTTCTATTTCTTCATAAACAGTAATGGCATCTTCAAACTTGTTTTCTTGATACAGTTTATTTGCATTTTCAAACAATTGCTCAGCAGTTTGTGCTCCTAAAAAAGAAGTTATAAAAAACAGTAAAAATAGTATTTTCTTCATTTTACAGTTGTTTATCAATTTGAGAAATTACGCGTTTTGCCTTTTCATATTCGGCTTTCATTTCTAAATTAGTTGTTGGCGTATAACGTGCAAAATCACAACTATTTAAAACTTCAATAAAAGATTCTATAGTAGTTCCATCTACATTTTTTTTAGCTAAAGTAGATGAAATTTTATCTTGACTAATATCAACTGTTTCAACACCTAATTTTGATTTTAGATAATTGTGTAATGCCAATTCCAATGCTTCATAAAACGATTCTTTTTTACCTAACTCTTTCTTTGCTTTAGATAAATACTTACGCGCCAATCTATCTGCTTTTCTTTGCTTTCTTCCAGCAACATCGCTTTTACGATCTTGATTTTTCTTGGAAATAAGAATGACAACAGGAATTAAAATTAAAGGTAAAATTAACAACAAATAGAAGAGATTCGATTTGAAAAAATCATCTTTTTTTGCAGTTTCAAAACTACTTTTTGTTTGAATGTATCTAAAGTTTTCGCCTGTAACAACTACATTTTCTTTAGCAACATCATTTACGCTTTTTGGCAATTCTTTTCCTTCTAAAACATCTACAAATAAATCTTCTGTGGTAATTGTTTTGTATTTTTTAGTATCTGGATTAAAATAAGAAAACGAAGCATTTGGCACTTTATATTTCCCTTTATACAAAGGAACAACTGTATATTCATCTGAAACCTTACCACGAATTCCTGAAGGATAAACCACTACTTTTTCGTTTCTTTCTGGCTCGTAAATTTCTAATTCTTCTGGTGTTTTTATTTTTGGTAATTCAAACAATTTTAAATTTCCTTCACCAGAAACTTCTACTGTTATTTTAGAAGTTTCGTTTGCTTTGAGTGCATCTTTATCTGCAGAAATAGTAAATTCAAAATCACCAACTGCGCCATTAAAATCCAATGGCTTTCCTTCAAGTGGTAATTCTTTTACAATAATTGTTTTTTTTGAAGATGAAAATTCTTTACGAATATTTTTAGTAATTGCATTTCCAAAAAAATCACCTCTTCCTGTTGGAACACCAATAACCAAATCCATTTTCATTGGTTCTATGGTTAGTTTCCCAGATTTTGTTGGAATTAATAGCGCTCTTTTTAAAACTACATACCTATATGGCTCACCATTATATGTTCCGTTATTTGCAGGAATACTGTTTGTTTTAATTTCTTGATTCCAGAAACCATTAAACTGTGGCATTTCTGTAACTGCGTAATCGTTTACGCTAATGTTCGGACTAACATACAACTTGTATTCTACAAAAACTCCTTCGCCAACATAAGGTTGAGATTTAGAAATTTCTGCAACAACATGTATGTTTTGTTGTGCAATATAATTAGGATCGTTTGGATCTTTTGGAATTTCTACAGCGTCAACAACAACTATTTTTACGGGTTCTGTTTTTAAAGTCTCTCCTTTAAATTCAATTGATGCAGAAGTAATCGTTAATTCTCCTTTTCTTGAAGGTTCAATAATATACACATAAGATTGAGAAAAACTCACTTTACCATTTACCCAAGATTGACTTACAGATTGGCTTGGGCCACCAACCACTCTAAAGTCTGTAAAATTTGGTGGCGAAAAATTATCTCCACCTTGTTTGTTGATAGAAAACTCAACTCGTAAACGCTGATTTAAACCTAATTTATTTTTACTCACAGATGTTGTAAATTCAACTTCTTGCTGCGCAAAAACTGAACTTCCAATAATGGAAATAAATAAAAATAAATATGTGAATTTCAGCTTCATATTAAAAATCAAATTCGATTTTTACCAATCTTTTTCTTGTTTCGTTTTTTTACCTTTTGCTTTTTGAGCATTCATTTTTTCCTGAGTTTTCTTTTCCTCGTTATTCAAGCTTTCTAACAATTGTTTTATTTGCTGAGGTGTCATTTGCCCAGGTTTTGGCTTTGGTTTTTGATCTTTATTTTTATCGTTTTCTTTAGGATCTTTTTTGTCTTTATCGCCATCTTTCTCATCATCCTTTTTATCCTTATTATCTTTGTCTTCGCCGTCTTTTTTATCTTTATCCTTGTCTTTATTTTCGTCGTCCTTCTGGTCGTCTTTTTTATCTTTATCGTCTTTATTGTCTTTGTTTTTATCCTTATCTTGATTTTCTTTGTCTAACAAACTTTGTGCAACTGCTAAATTGTAACGAGTTTCATCATCATTAGGATTGTTTCTCAACGCATTTTTATAAGCATCAACAGCTGGTTGATATTGCTTTTGCTCCATCATTGCATTTCCAATATTATGATATGCTTCAGCTTTAGCATTTTTATCTGTTGCTGTTTTTGCAGATAATTCAAATTGAGCAACAGCTTCTTTAAAGTTTTTTTCTTGATAAAAAGCGTTTCCTAAATTAAAATCTGCTTTGTCATAATCACTAGTTTCGCCCAATGCTTTTCTATAGGCAACAGAAGCATCTGTAAACTTTTCTTGATTGTATAATTTGTTTCCATCACGTAATAACTCTCTTGCTTTTCTTTGAGAAGCAATGGTGTCTTTCTGTGCAGAGATTATGTTTGATGAAAAAATCATCAACAATAAAATAAGTGTATTTTTAAAAATCTTCATAATCTATATTTTTGATTTTTATTTCTTTTTTTCTTCATCAAAAAGGTCAACTTTACGTAACCATTTTGTTTTCTTTTCTAAAAAGAAAATATCTATAATTAAGAAAGCAATTCCTATGCCAATAAACCATTGAAATTGATCTTTATAATCTGAAAATTGTTTGGTTTCAAACTCGCTTTTTTCTGCGCTTCCAATTACTTTTGCCATAATATCAACAGGATTCTCTGTTCTGTTTCCATCAATGTATTCTCCATCAGAAGCATCTGCAATTCCTTGTAAAACATCTTCTACTCTTTTGGTAATTACAGTTTCGCCTTTACTGTCTTTTTTATAACCGATTAAAGAGCCATTTAATCTCATTGGAATTGGTCCTCCGTTTTCTGATCCAACACCAACTGTGTACACTTTTACGCCTTCGTTTGCAATATTTTGTGCTACTTGTTTTGTTTCTTCTTGATGGTCTTCACCATCTGAAATAATGATTAAAAACTTGTTGGTTTCTTCATCTTTATTATAATACGTTTTTGCTAAATCTAATGCTTCATTTATTGCAGTTCCTTGGCTGGAAACCATATCTGGATTTGCACCTTGTAAAAACATATTTGCAGCTGCATGATCTGTAGTTATTGGTAAAAGCGGATATGCATTTCCTGCATAGATGATAATTCCAACTCTATCACTTCCTAATTTATCTATAATTTTAGAGATAATTTGTTTCGATTTCTCTAACCTGTTTGGGGCAATATCTTCTGCCAACATACTTTTAGAAACATCCAACGCAAAAACAATATCTACACCCTGTCTTTTTACAGTGCTTAATTTGGTTCCCATTTTTGGATTTACCAATGAGATAATTAAAAAAGCAAAGGCAATTGACAAGAAAACTAATTTTAAAACTTGTTTAAATGTTGATTTATTTGGAGCTAATCTTTCTAATAATTCCGGATTAGAAAATTTCTTTTGTGTTCTTTTTTTCCACCAAAAAACCAACAAGAAAAGCACAATCATAACAGGAATGATTGCTAGTAAATAAAAATATATTGGTTCTTCTATTTTGTACATTTCTTTGTTATTGAAAGATTTAATATTCAAAAATTAAAATCTGGTTGTATTTTTAATCTTTTAATTCTTCAATTTTTTAATACTTTTTTATATAAAACTTTTGAAAAGTGTATTTCTCAACAAAAACTCTAATGCTAATAATGCCAATCCAATAAAAACTAAAAAACGATATTTCTCTTGGTAATTATAGTACTTGAATTCTTCTACTTTTGTTTTTTCCAATTTGTCAATCTCGTCGTAAATTTCTTTTAATTTCGTATTGTCTGTTGCTCTAAAATATTTTCCTGTTGTTTCATTTGCAATATATTTTAACAACTCTTCATCTATTTTTACAGGTAAATTTCTAAATTGTAATTGTCCTGTTCTTGGATCTCTACTATAAGGAAACAAAGCTGTTCCATTTGTTCCAATACCAATTGTATACACTTTAATCTCTAGTTCTTTTGCTAATTCTGTAGCAGTTTTTGGATCTATAAAACCAGCATTATTTTCTCCATCTGATAGTAAAATAATTACTTTACTTTTTGCTTCACTTTCTTTAAGACGATTTACTGCAGAACCTAAACCCATTCCAATTGCTGTTCCACCATCTAATTGTCCCCATTTTATTTCAGAAATGGTTCTTTTTATAATTTCTTTATCACTCGTAATTGGTGTTTGCGTAAAACTTTCTCCAGCATAAACAACAATTCCAATTCTGTCATTGGGTCTTCTGTTTACAAAATCTGTAGCAACATCTTTTAATGCTTCCAATCGATTTGGTTTTAAATCTTTTGCTAACATACTTGCAGAAACATCAATTGCCATAACAATGTCAATTCCGCGATTACTTTTTGTTTTTTTGCTAACTTCTACATTTCTTGGTCTTGCTAAAGCCACAATAAAAAAGGCTAAAGCCAATAATCTTAATACAGCCAAAATTGGTTTAAAGGTTGATAATTTAATTCCTTTTGTTTTAAAACCCTTTACACTTGGTATTGTTAATGATGCTGTATCTTTTTTATTGGTATAGAAATACCAACCTGCTAAAATTGGAATCAAAATTAGCAACCATAAAAAACCCGGATTTAATAATTCTAAATTATCCCACATTCTGATTCAAATTTAAAACGTTAGACATTTGAGGTACTAATTTTGGAAGTTCTAAAAAAGCTAAAATTAATAGACAAATAATTCCAATAATTCCTGCAATAATTAAAAACTTAATCAAAAATGGTGGTTTTTTAATCACTGGTTTTTGAACAATTGTTACTTGTTGTATATGTGCCACATCAATAGCTGAATCAGAAACTTTTGGTTGCAAATTATTAATAATAAACTCAGCTATTTTTCTATCATTTTCTATTTCAATTGCCAATGGCTTTGATTTTGCAAACTTCACCAAATCAGATTCTTGCAATAGTTTTTTAAGCTTATCTAAAGTGGCAGCATCAGTAATAATTGCGTTAGATTCTTTGAAGTCTGCCAAATTTTCTATTAAACCATCTGTGGTTCTTTCCATGGCACGAACGTGCAATTCTCGCTCAATATAATGACGAACAATATTGGTTAATTCTGTATAATATTCTTTAACTTGATTGTTTTGCCAAAGTTGCTTTTTATCTAGTTGACTTAAATTTAATAATGCTTCTTGATAAGGAGGTAAAAGTGAAGCCGAACTTCTTGTTTCTGAATCTTCTTTTCTGCGAAGCGCGAAGTACAATACAGTTCCAACAACTAAAATAATTCCTAAAATCCAATAAACGATATGTTTATAATCGTCCCAAGTAACAGGTTCTGCTTTAATTGATTTTATAGGGAATTTTTTAACTTTTGTAGTATCAATAGCAACTGTAGCAACATTTATTAATAAAGAATCTGTTAAATAAGCTTGATTTCTTATAAAAACTTGTTGTTGTGGTATGTAGAAAGAACCACTGTCGAAACCAGTTAAAAGGTATTTTTTAATTAGTTGATTTTTGATTGTATCAACTTTTGTGGAATCTATAATTTCTAATCCTTTTAAATTTTTTAAATGTGGAAGTATGATGTTGTCAATTCCATCAACAGATAATTTATACTGGAATTGTTCACCAATTCTAATGCTTGTAGTATCAACCTCAACTTTTACTTGAGAAAACCCCAAGAAAGACGAAAATAAAAAAGTAAGAAATACGAGTTTCTTCATCATCAAAATCTGCTTAAATTTGCTTTTTAGCATATATATTTATCTTCCTCTACTTTTAAAATAACCTAATAATTTTTTCACGTAACTTTCATCAACTCGTGCCGAAATTGTTCCTGCACCACTTCTACTAAATGTATTTGTGTAATATTCTGATAAACGCATTGCATTTGTTCTATAATCATTTCTAACAGATTTAGAAGATGTGTTTACCATAGCAACATTATTGCTTTCTGCATCTAACATTGGTACCATTCCTAAATTAGGAATTTCCTCATCATGTTTATCATACACTCTAATTCCTGTTATGTCGTGTTTACCACCAACAATCTTAAGCGTTTTTTCATAATCATCATCCATAAAATCAGACAACATAAAAACAATCGCTTTTTTCTTCATTACATTAGATAAAAATTTAAAAGCAGCTCCAATATTGGTTTGTTGACTTTTTGGTTTGAATTCAATTAACTCACGAATAATTCTTAATACGTGACTTTTCCCTTTTTTAGGCGGAATGTATAATTCCACATCATCAGAAAATAAAATTAAACCAACTTTATCATTATTTTGAGTTGCAGAAAAAGCTAATGTTGCTGCAATCTCTGTAACTGTATCTTTTTTAAACTGTGTTGAAGTTCCAAAAAGCTCTGAACCAGAAACGTCAACCATCAACATCATTGTTAATTCGCGTTCTTCTTCGAAAACTTTTACGTAAGGTTCGTTATAACGTGCTGTAACATTCCAATCAATGCTTCTTACATCATCACCAAACTGATATTGCCTTACTTCAGAAAAAGTCATACCTCGTCCTTTAAATGAAGAATGATATTCTCCACCAAAAATATGATCAGACAAACGTCTTGTCTTAATCTCTATTTTTCGAACTTTTTTAAGTAAATCTTTGGTTTCCATTTTTCCAGTAAGCAGTATTCAGTCTCATTTTTCAGTTATCATTAAATCTTTAAATTTTATTCTTGTATTCAGAAAAAGTGAGCTACTGCAAACTGAAACTGAACACTGAAAACTTATTTATGGTACTTCAACCTCATTAATAATTGCACTAATAATATCTACAGAAGTTACATTTTCTGCTTCTGCTTCATACGTAATACCAATTCTGTGACGTAAAACATCGTAAACAATTGCTCTAACGTCTTCTGGAATTACATAACCTCTTCTTTTTATAAATGCGTAACATTTTGCAGCTCTTGCTAAGTTGATACTTCCTCTTGGTGAAGCTCCAAAACTAATTAAGGGTTTCAATTTTGCTAAGTTGTAATTTTCTGGAAAACGAGTTGCAAAAATGATATCTAAAATATATTTTTCAATCTTTTCATCCATGTAAACTTCATTCGCAGCTTCTCTTGCTTTGATAATTTGATCAACAGAAATTACTGGATTTACAGTTGCATATCCACCAGATAAATTTTGGCGCATAATGGTCTGCTCGTCAGATAATTTTGGATAATCAATTACCACTTTCAACATAAAACGGTCTACCTGTGCTTCTGGTAAAGGATATGTTCCTTCTTGTTCTACAGGGTTTTGAGTAGCCATCACTAAAAACGGTTCGTCAAGTTTAAACGTTGTATCTCCAATTGTAATTTGACGTTCTTGCATCGCTTCTAATAAAGCAGACTGCACTTTTGCAGGCGCTCTGTTAATCTCATCTGCTAAAACAAAATTGGCAAAAATTGGCCCTTTTTTTATGGCGAAATCATTTACTTTCATATTGTAAATCATTGTTCCAACAACATCTGCAGGCAATAAATCTGGCGTAAATTGAACTCTACTAAAAGTTGCTTGAACTGCCTTAGACAACGTGTTAATTGCTAACGTTTTTGCCAAACCAGGAACACCTTCTAGTAAAATATGTCCGTTTCCTAACAAGCCAATTAACAAGCGTTCAATCATTTCTTTTTGACCAACAATTACTTTATTCATTTCTGAAGTAAGTACATCAACAAAGGCACTTTCGCGCTCTATTTTTTCATTGATAGCTCTAATATCTACGTCCATTTATACAATGTTTTTAATTAAGTTTTAAAGGAAGACAAAACTACAAGATTAACCGTTTTAAAGTTGTTAAATTTTGGTTAAAGGTGCAGTGTTTTAAGGAGTTTAATGATTTTTTGTTGAATTCTAAAAAAATGTTAGTTGTATTTTTTTATTTCAAATTTACCAGTGGTAAAATTTCCGTAAGTGAAATATGAAATCCAATCGCCAAGATTAATGTATTTTGAAGTAGCGTTTAAATCAATTTCCATTGGCAAATGTCTGTGCCCGAAAATGAAATAATCGTAGTGTTTTTCGGTTAGTTTTTTTTGGCAATATTGGACAAGCCATTCGTTTTCTTCTCCAAGAAATTTAGCGTCTTCATCTCCAGAAATCAATTTGTTTTTTACAGACATATATTGTCCTAAACGAACTCCCAAATCTGGATGTAACCAACGAAACATCCATTTAAAAAGAGGGAATGTAAACACTTTTTTCATTCGTTTATAACCCTTGTCTCCAGGACCTAAACCATCTCCATGACCAATTAAAAAAAGTTTGTTATCGATTAAAAATTCCTGTGGTGAATGATAAACAGGAATGTTAAGCTCTTTTTCAAAATAATCATTCATCCATAAATCATGGTTTCCAACGAAGAAATAAATGGGAATTCCACTGTCTCTAATTTCTGCTAATTTCCCAAGAACTCTTACAAATCCTTTTGGAACAACAGTTTTGTATTCGAACCAAAAATCGAATAAATCACCTAATAAAAAAATAGCTTCTGCATCTTTTTTAACGTCATCTAACCAACCCACGAACTTTTTTTCGCGAGGAAAACTAGCTTTTACAGTTGGTGCACCTAAATGCTGATCTGAAGCAAAATAGACTTTTTTGTTTGGCGATGTAGAAATTGTAATCATTATAACAAAGAAACACTTTTACTATGGAGTTACCAATTTTTTGATTTTATCAAATTTATTCAACTAAAAAATTATGCAGAACATCAGCAATTTTTCTATTGTCAGACAATTGCGGAATTTTATTTTGTCCACCAAATTTTCCAATTGATTTCATATATTCGTGAAATCCGCCTTTTTTTACTTTTCTAATCACTAATGGGCGAAGAATTTTTCCTTCAATTAAATCTACATAATATATATTTTGAGACTGCATAGATTGATCAATTTTTGAAGCAAAATCTTCTAAATTTTCTGGCTCGTTTTCAAACTCAATAAACCATTCATGATAAGGTAAACCACTTTCTGGATTCACTTGTGGCGCAACAGTAAATTCGCTAATATTTATGTTGGTTCCTAAAATGGAATCATTCAACGCTTTTTCTACTTCTTTACCAATTACATGTTCGCCAAAAGCAGAAATAAAATGTTTGATTCTTCCTGTAACTTTAATTCGATATGGTTTTGTGGAAGTAAATTCTATGGTATCTCCAATATTATAGCCCCAAAGTCCAGCAGTTGTGTTTAAAATTAGCACATAATTTTCGCCAAGTTGCACATCTTTTAAAGAAATTCTGGTTGGATTTTCATCAAAAAATTCTGTAGAAGGAATAAATTCATAGAAAATTCCTGAATCTAATTGCAATAACATTCCGCTTTCTGTTTGCGAATCTTGATAGGAAATAAAGCCTTCTGAAGCTGGATATAATTCGATATAATCTACCTTTTTACCAATTAAACTTTCGAACTTATTTTTATAGGGTTCAAAATTTACACCTCCATAAACGAAGAAATTAAAATTAGGGAAAGTTTCTGCAATTGGTTTCCCTGTTTTTTCAATGATTTTTTCAAAATACATTTGTACCCAAGAAGGAATTCCGCTAATGACGCGCATGTCTTTATCTATGGTTTCATCAACAATTGCATTCACTTTTTTATCCCAATCTTCAATACAATTTGTTTCCCAACTTGGCAATCTGTTTTTCTGTAAATATTTTGGCACAAAATGCGCTACAATTCCACTTAAACGCCCGAGTTTTATTCCGTTTTTTTCATGCAGAACTGGACTTCCTTGTAGAAAAATCATTTTTCCGTCTACAAAGCTGGCGTCATTTTTTTCAACGATATAAAAAAGTAACGCATTTCTAGCCGCTTTTATATGTGTTGGCATCGATTCTTTAGTAATTGGTATATATTTTGCGCCAGAAGTTGTGCCAGAAGTTTTTGCAAAATAAACTGGTTTTCCTATCCATAAAACATCTTCTTCACCAGCAATTATTCTTTCTACATATGGTTTTAAACCTTCGTAATCTGTTACTTTTACACGCTCTTTAAAATCAGCATAATTGTTGATGTTTTTAAAATCATGATCTTTTCCAAAGACAGTTTTACTTCCTTTTTCAATTAAATTTTTAAAAACTTTTTCTTGGGTTTTATGAGGGTTTTTCGCCCATTTTTTTACTTGACTAGTAGCGAATTTCGCAAATGGTTTGGCAAGAAAAGATTTAATACTCATTACTTAAAATCGATAAAATTTAAAGGGTTTACAGCATAACCATTACTCCACAATTCAAAATGTAAATGTGGTCCAGTTGTTAATTCTCCAGTTGAACCAATTGAAGCAATAACTTCGCCAGATTTTACAAAATCACCTTGACTTTTTAATAAATTTCCATTGTGTTTGTAAACAGAAATATATCTGCTAGAATGCTCTAAAATAAGCACATAACCAGTTTCTGCTGTCCACTCAGAAAAAATTACAGTTCCGTCTGCAACTGCTTTTACTGGTGTGCCTGTTTTAGCAACAATATCTACAGCAAAATGTTTTTCACTCGGATTAAATTCTTGTGTAATATCTCCAGAAATTGGCGCAAAAAATACAATATTTACTTTGTTAGAATTTCCATTAATCAGCGGAAAACGATCTTTACTTTCTACTTCTTCGCGAAATAAAGAATCTTCTCTTGAAGCGTTTAGTTTTGCTTCATCTATTTCTATTCTTTGTGCTTCTAAACGAACAGAATCTATCAATTCTGGCTCAATTTCTCCAGTTAAAATTGGCTTTATAGATTTTGCATAATTATCTAAAATCGCTAATTTTCTTTTTAACGAATCTGCTTGAAATGTTAAATTAACGGCTTTTACTTTAAGTGCTGTTGAAGAATAACCAGGAATATATTCTCTTATTGGTGTTAGCGCAATTAAAAGAGTGGTTAAGGCTACTAATAAAACACTAAATATTCCACCAAGAACAAAAACGTTTAAGCGTGATAGTTTTAATGAGAAACGCTCTTCAAAAGTGTTTTCATTCAAAACTACCAATCTATATTTATCGATTAGTTTTTGTTTGAATTTTGAACGCTTTTTTATTTTTTTATCCACAGAATTAATGTATTCTTTTTGTAAAAATAACAAACTAAACCGAAAAGTGGTTTCTCATTTCTATTTATAACGAAAGTTTATGAACTTAATTTTTATTTTTTGTAAAAATTCATTTCATCAATATATTTCCAAACCGAATCTGAAAGTAGTGGTTTTATGTTTTTCTGATCTTTGATTCCGTTTCTAATCATTGTAGAAGAAATTTCCACAACTGGTGCATTTACTTTAGTAATTTTTGGGTGATTTAGAAATTCGGTTTCGATGTTTCCATCAGAAATTCTTGGATATACGTAAATGTGATAATCGTCTAAAATAGCTTCATAATTTTTCCATTTATGAAAACTTTTCAAGTTGTCTTCACCCATAATTATAGAAAATTCTTTCTCTGGGAATTTTTCTGATAAATGTGCTAAAGTTGTAACTGTGTAGTTTGGCTGTGGCAAATTAAACTCAATATCAGAGGATTTAATTTTTGGATAATTTTCTGTAGCTCTGTAAACCAACTCGAGTCGATGATGATTATCTAACAAAGAACTTTTCTTTTTAAATGGATTATGTGGCGTTACAACCATCCAAATTTCATCCAAATCTGAATGTTCTACCAAATGATTTGCAATAATTAAATGTCCAACGTGAATTGGATTAAATGTACCGAAATAAAGTCCAATTTTCATAAGTATAGCTATTAGCTTTTGACTTTTGGTTCTTGGTTTAATCCCAAAAAATTACCAACTAAATCTTCTGCTTCTTTTAGTGCAACTGGTAAATCGTAATTTTTAATAATTTCATCAAATTGAGGAGCAGTTGCCATTTCTACAGAAGCTTTTGCAATTCGCATATTTATCTTTGCATCACTCTCTGTGCTTCGTTTTTTTAGACGAATTTTTAATTCGTCAACACTAGGTGGTTTTACAAAAACAGATAATGTTTTGTCTGGATATTTCTTCTTAATACGTAACCCACCAACAACATCAATATCAAAAATTACATGTTTTTTTTGCGCCCAAATTCTTTCTATTTCACTTTTTAACGTTCCGTAGAAATTATCTCTATACACTTCTTCCCATTCTAGAAATTCATCCGCTTTAATTTTGTCTTTAAATTCTCTTGTGGAAATAAAATAATAATCTTCTCCGTTTTTTTCTAAACCTCTTGGTTCTCTTGAAGTTGCTGAAATAGAAAAAGCTAGTCCAAACTTTTCTTGTTGTAATAAATGACGAACAATGGTAGTTTTACCAGAACCAGAAGGTGCTGAAAAAACGAATAATTTTCCTTTAAAACCTGACATATACTTATTATTGTATAATTCTGAAGCAATTTCAGAATCACATAATTTATTTTTTTAATAACTGAACAAAATTATCTTCTGTTGTTCTTTTTAAATCTAATTCGATTTCTTTATTATTTATTAAATTGTTCAATAAAACTTTATCTGAATAAAAATCTTCTTTATTATTTGCCAAAACAACTAAATAAGTTTTGTTTTTAATCTTTATGTTTTCAAAATTTAAGTCATTTGGACTGCGATGTTCTGATAAGAAAGAGTTTAAATTATCGTACACTATATAAATAGAATAATTATTAAGATTCTTTATATTACTGTTTAATTGAAAAGATATTCTATAATCTTCTTGAACTATTTTATCTATGTTTATCCAATTTAGATTTGAAAAAAAAGCGATATTTCTAAATTTTTCTTGAATTGTATCTAACTGTATATCGTAAGTATTGTATTTGTTAATAGAATCTTTACTAATTTTCACTTCAACTTTAATAGGAGCATATTTAGTTCCTTTATTTACTGAAATAACTGTATCCGTTTGTTCTTCTAACACCCAAGAAAAAACATTTATGGTATCTTTTTTTCTTATATATAATGCATTATCCTTGAGCTTATTTTCTGGGAATTCTATAGTTAAAGAATGTCCTTTTTTTAAATATATTTCTTTATCTCCAACAAAAAAATTAACTTTAATAACACCTGATGATTCTAAAAGTTCATTTTTATTTGTTACGGTTTGTAAATTATTGATTATTAATTCTTCAAAAGAATATAATTCTCTCAATTTTAGTTTTATGGTATCGTTTTCAGAAACATTAAAATCATTCCTATTATAATAAATTATTGTGCCTAAATCTCCAACTATTTTTCTTGACTGTAAGGTGTTCAAATCAAAAATTTGAATTTTTGATTTACTAAATTTTTCTAAGTGATTTTTAGGATTGTAAATTTCTTTTTCATTATTGCAAGAAGCAACAATAATTAAAAAAATTATTCCAACTACTAAATAATATACACTTTTCATGCTGATAGGAATTAATTAAAAACTAAAGCACATTCAAAATCTGTTCCTTAATCTGTTCTAACTCGTTTTTCATTTGAATTACCGCTTTTTGCATGGGTGCAAAATTAGCTTTAGAACCTGTTGTATTGATTTCTCTTCCCATTTCTTGAATAATGAATCCTAATTTTTTCCCATTAGAATCTGGAGTTTCAAGTGTTTCCAAAAAATATTCTAAATGATTTGCTAAACGTACTTTTTCTTCATTAATATCTAATTTCTCCAAATAAAAAATCAATTCTTGCTCAAACCTGTTTTCATCTTTCTCTACTTTTAAATCGTCAATTGCTTTCTGTAACCTTGCTTTTACATTTTCAATTCTATCATTATCTAACGCATTTACTTCTGCTAAAAACGTTTTTATGTTTGCAATTCTTTCTTTAAAATCTAACTCTAAAGATTTTGCTTCATCAATTCTATATTGAATTATTTTTGCTGTGGCCTCATCAATTGCTTTTTGAATTTCATTCCACTCACTCTCATCTAATTCTTCTCTTGTGGTTGCTAAAGCGTCTGGCAAACTTAATGCCGATTTTAATAGAGCAACATCATCAGAAGAACCAGTTTGTACAATGTTTCGCATTTGTTGCATGTATTGTTTTACAACGCCTGTATTTATCTCTGTAGATGTTTCATCTGAAGTCATTTCTACATAAATAGTAAAATCTACTTTTCCTCTAATTAATTTTGATGCTAATTTTTTACGAACACTCAATTCTTTTTCTTTGTAGTAAGAAGGAATTCTAACATTTAAGTCGAGATTTTTACTATTTAACGATTTTATTTCTATTGTTACTTTTTTGGTTGGTAATTGCAAAACGGCTTTACCATAGCCAGTCATAGACTGAATCATAAAAAATTATTTTTTGGCAAAGATAAACAATTCTCAAGCAGATTTTTCTACTTGCTTTGTTACTAAAAAAACACCTAAAAAGATAAGCAAAGTTGAGGCAATTTTAATTAGATTTAAAGAATCGCTTCCAACAATTAGCGCGTAAACAGTTGCAATTACAGGTTGTAAATAAATAAAAACACCTACAGTTGTTGGTTTTAATTTTGTTAAGCCATATAAGTTGAAAAGATAGGTAACACAAGTTGTAAAAATCACTACAAAAGCAATATTGTAATAAATATTGGTTGGTATTTTTTGCCATTCTATAATTAAAAATTCCGAAATTCCAAACGGAATTACAAGTAACAACCCAAATAAATAAAACCACTTTATAAACACAATAGGATGATATTTATGAATTAAATTTTTAGCCAAAACCATATACAAACCATAAGAAGCTGCGTTTACAAACACCAAAAAATTACCCAAATTACTATTTGTAGCTGTTGATTTGTTAGAACTTCCATAAGTAATTAATAAAATTGCGCCTATCAATCCTATAAATATCCCTAAAATTCTAAGTTTTCCTATGGGTTTTCTTATTAAAAAACTTGAAAATATTAGCACCATTATTGGTGCCATTACCATCATTACAGAAGCACTAATTGGAGAAGTGTAACTTAAGCCTTTAAAAAAAGCAAGCATATTTAAAGCGACACCAAAAAAGGAAGCAATTGCTATTTTCTTGTAATCTCCTTTTTCTATTCCGTTACTTTTTACAAAAAGTCCAATAATCCAAAAAATAGCAGTTGCACCTAAAACTCGGATTAAAATAAAACCAAAAGGTTGCACATAATTTGGCATAACCGCTTTTGCAATGGTAAAATTTAAACCGTAAATAAGTGTTGCGATTGAAACTGCAATTAATGCAATTACTCTTGAATTCATGGTAGATTAATTGAAGTGCAAAAATGCAGTTTTTAATTGGTTGATTTTAGAGCAACTCGAAAAAAGTTTTTCTGTTACATTTGTATTTATAAAATCTACACTATGCACATTCATCATCTTTCTGAAAACAATTCTATCTTAAATAAATTTATTGCTGAAATTAGAGATAAAGAAATTCAAAAAGATTCGCTTCGTTTTAGAAGAAATATTGAAAGAATTGGTGAAGTTTTAGGGTACGAATTAAGCAAAGAACTGTCTTATGAATTATCTACTGTAGAAACTCCTTTAGCAACAAAACCAATGAATTTATTGCAGAATGAAGTTGTTTTGTGTTCTATTTTAAGAGCTGGTTTGCCTTTGCACCAAGGATTACTAAATTATTTTGACGATGCAGAAAATGCATTTATTTCTGCGTATAGAAATCATCCAAATAATAATGCAGAATTTGAAATTATAGTAGAATATTTTGCTTCACCAAGTATAGATAATAAAACACTTTTATTAGCAGATCCAATGTTGGCAACAGGTAGATCTTTGGTTGCTGTTTATGATGCAATTAAAAAATATGGAACGCCAAAAGAAATTCATATTGTTGCAGTAATTGGTTCGCAAGAAGGTATTGATTTTGCCAAAAAACATTTTCCAGAAAACACACATTTATGGATTGCTGCTGTTGATGATGTTTTAAATGAAAAAGGATATATAATTCCTGGTTTAGGTGATGCAGGAGATTTAGCTTTTGGTGCTAAATTATAAGCAATAAAAACGGAAGAGCTACTAAGAATATTAGTAAAACATTTTTAATTAAATTGCTTTTTAAATGCTCGAGCCAATTGGTAATGATTACAATTATTGGAAAAAAGACAAGCAAAATTTCACTTCCATTTCTTTCTTTCAGCAATAAGATGATACCAACAGAGATAATCATCTGAAAAAATAAAAGTATCCAGTTTTTACGTTCGTTTCCACTAACAGAAAGCTTTTTAGGTGTTTTTGCAATCAAAGCAAAATGAGCTAAACCAAAAAATATAACAATAGGAATTAATAGTTTTGGAATTAGGTAGATATCAAAATTAAAATTGGTGTACCAAGAAAATAATAATTCGAAATCGGTAATTTTATCAAACCAAAAACAATACCCAAAGAAGACAATTAGTGGAGTTATAAATCCTAAAACCGGAATTAAAATTGTTCTAAAAGTTATTTGTTGAAATAGATAAGTGGCCAAGTATAACAAAGCAAATAGTATCGCAAAAAAAGGCTCAATAATAAATAAAATTCCAACCCAAAAACCAGCATCAAATAATTTTTCAAAAACTGATTTAGACTTTTTTAAACTATATATTTTTCTTAAAAAAAACAATGTTAAAATATTTAATATTAATGTTTTAACATCAAAAAAAGCATCAGAAAAACTACCTAATAAAATAATTAACAATAAAAAAGCGTAAGAACTATCTTCTGTTAATTTGTTTTTGGAAATCACAAAATTGAACATAAAAAATAAGAACAAACAAAGTCCAATTATAAGAAGGTTTTGAAGGAATAAATCTACTGTAAAAACTTCTGTAGAAAAGCGAGTGAAAAATCCAATCAAAAAATAAATAAAGAACAAAGCTAAAATTACTATGAAATTAATAGGTTTAGATTTGTCAAAAAAATTGGCTAACATCTTTAGTTTTATTATTTTTGCGCTGTAAATATAATCAAGTTATGATAGCACTCAATATTTTTAAATGGATTGGTGAATTATTCACTGAGGTTTTATTCGTTCCGTTTAACTTTTTACGAAAAGATGGAGATTTAAATTGGTGGCTTTCAAATGGTGTAAACTGGCTATTTTTATTAGTTGGTTTGGTACTTTTAGCATATTGGATGAACCAATCTGTGAAGTTTAAGAAAGAAGGAACAGAAGATAGAGGATAAGCTACACCAATTTGGGAAGTAAAAATAAATTAAAACGTTTTAGAGAAAATGAAACGTTTGCCAATGTCATTCAGCCAACAAGAGAAGAAGTTTTAGGTAACTTTTCTCACAGAGGAAAGTGGCATTCTTTTTTTAAAAATGATAATCCAATCGTTCTTGAATTGGGTTGTGGAAAAGGCGAATACACAATTGCCTTAGCACAAAAATATACGCAGAAAAATTTTATTGGAATAGACATAAAAGGCGCTCGTTTTTGGCGAGGAGCAAAAACTGCTGTAGAAGAAAATATAGAAAATGTAGCTTTTATTCGTTCTCAAATAGAATTGGTAGATCATCTTTTTGCAGAAAATGAAGTGGATGAAATTTGGATTACGTTTCCAGATCCACAAATAAAATACAAGCGCACAAAACACAGAATGACAAATACTTCTTTTCTGAAGAAATACAATCATATTTTAAAAGAAAACGGAGTTGTAAATTTAAAAACTGATAGCGAATTTATGCACGGTTACACTTTGGGATTGTTACATGGAGAAGGCCATGAAATTTTAAATGCAAATCATGATGTGTATAAAAACGAAGGTTCTCCAGAAGAAGTAACATCTACCCAAACTTTTTACGAAAACCAATATTTAGAAGTTGATAAAGCGATTACTTTTATTCAGTTTCGATTAAAATATTAACTACTTTTTGTACTTTCACAATGTGAAAGAATCCGATAATTTTTTTGATAAAGTTTACAAAACTGCACGCTTAATTCCGTTTGGCAGAGTAACAAGTTATGGAGCAATAGCAACGTATTTAGGCGCAGCAAAATCTGCAAGAATGGTAGGTTGGGCAATGAATAATTCTCATAATCAAATTGAAAAAGTTCCTGCACACAGAGTTGTAAATAAAAAAGGACTACTAACTGGAAAACATCATTTTGACGGAACCAATTTAATGCAACAATTGCTGGAAAGTGAAGGAATTGTGGTTGTTGAAAATCAGATTCAAGATTTTGAGAATGTTTTTTGGAATCCTATGGAATACTTATAAAGCTTAGTAGATCAAATCCGTAGCCTAATAATATTAATGTTGCTAAAAAAAAGAAGATTGTAATTATCCAAAATATAATTTGCTCTTTTAATGTCCACTTTTGAAAATTTCTTCTCTTGTCATCTCCTCTTGAAGGTAAAAAATATGAAGTAAAAAATGTTGTAAAAATTAAAGTAGTGATGGTTGAAATTAAAATTCTAAAAACTCCCACTTCTGGTTTAGCTAAAAACCAAGGTAAGATAAAAATACTTGAAAACACAAAAAATGAAAAGATGCTAAATAATATTCCGTAAATGATTGTTCTTATTCTTTTAGTTTTTAAAGTATAATTATATCTTATATTAAAATCAATTACATTAACAAATGGAACCACAAAAATATGACTATCTACAGGTTTAAATCTCTTTTCTGAATTGCTCCACCTTTTTGCGTCATCAAGATAAATATATTCTAAATCACCTGTTGAATTATTAATTGTATATTGAGAAAGTACTCCCTGTATCAATTTATTATTGCCATTCTTTGTATCAATTACTATGTCAATCCATGTGAAAAGAATTTTTAAGTCTTTATATTTTGAATAATCTTCTGTTTTTAGAATTTCTCCTTTAAAATAATAATGCCAATTGTTTGAAAACCTAAAAGCTTTATTTTTGATATCTAGATTAAAGATTCTAACTAATTTATGAGCTAAATACCCTAATATTCCTGAAAATATTAATGAGAAAACTATATAACCAAGTAAAAAAAGGATACTATTAGAATCAGTTATTAAAGTGTTTGGAACACCGTCTTGAAATATATTGTTAATAATGTCATTAGAATCGTTGAATTTAGCCCATGAAGTATAGCTAAATAATAATAATGAAATAAGTTGTGAAAATAAACCCCAAAAAACACTAGTAACTAATCTTTCGCTCCATTCTCCCTTGACAAACTGTTTACTAAAGTCCCCAGAAAAATAAAACCTTCTAACAACTAATCCAGGAAATAATATTAAAACAATTATAATTATTGTATTTAATGCTAATTCAGGCATGTAGTCTATCTAATATACTATAGTTATATCTTTCCCGCTCGATAATTTAATATCTTCAGTAAGAATCTCTCTATTATCTGAATTTTCTTTTAGCTCTTTCAGTTTATTCAAAGCTTCAAAATATTTTTCTTTATCAATTTGATTTGAAAGAATTTGCTGACCGTCTTTACTAATTAAAGAGTTATCTGTCGAGAAATAGTGCTCAAAGATAGAATTGAAAGAAATATATAAATCTTTAATAATTTTAGTCATAAGGGAGGTTTTATTAAGTAGTTTATCAGTTTTTATGCCAAAAAATATATAACGTCAACGAATGTACAAAAAAACTTTGTTAAAAAATTTAATAATTAGTTAAACAATATTTGAAAATTGCTTTAACGTCATCTTATTCTACTTTAATATCTAAACCTTTAGCACTATCTTTGCAATCAAGATTAAATAAAAATAAGACGTGAGTTTTAATAAGCAAGATATATACAAAGCATTAGAAACTATAACTGCTCCAGGAGAAGGGAAAAGTTTGGTAGAAAACAACAATTTAAAAAATGTAGTCATTTTTGGACAAGAAGTTATTGTAGAAGTCACTATTAATAACCCAACTTTACAGGCAAAAAAGAAAATAGAAGTAGAAATTGCAAAAGCAATAAAAACAACTATTTCTGAAACTATAGATGTAAAAGTAAATGTGTCAGTAGAAAAACCGGCTCCAAAAGAAAACCCAAATTTAATTAGAGGAAAAGAGATTCCGAATATTAAGAATATTATCGCAATTGCTTCTGGAAAAGGAGGAGTTGGTAAATCTACAATTACAGCAAACACAGCAGTTTCTTTAGCAAAAATGGGATTTAATGTTGGTGTTTTAGACGCAGATATTTATGGGCCATCACAACATTTAATGTTCGATGTTGCACAAGAAAGACCACTTTCTGTAAATGTTGATGGGAAATCTAAAATGAAACCTGTAGAAAATTATGGCGTAAAATTATTGTCGATTGGTTTTTTTACAAATCCAAATGAAGCTGTAATTTGGCGTGGACCAATGGCTTCTAAGGCGTTAAATCAATTAATTTTTGATGCAGATTGGGGAGAATTAGACTTCTTATTGATTGATTTACCTCCAGGAACAGGAGATGTTCATTTGTCTATTGTTCAAGCATTGCCTATAAATGGGGCTGTTATTGTAAGTACACCTCAAAATATTGCCTTGGCTGATGCTAAAAAAGGAGTTGCCATGTTTCAACAAGAAAGCATTCAGGTTCCAGTATTAGGAATCGTAGAAAAT
>Ga0115558_1000444_pt1 | contig 27145 bp, 34 predicted proteins | sample COGITO_mtgs_1104_4_FD_87279 | JGI IMG/M metagenome (GOLD analysis project Ga0115558, IMG submission 87279) | Pelagic marine microbial communities from North Sea - COGITO_mtgs_110426 | ecosystem: Environmental > Aquatic > Marine > Epipelagic | place: Germany:Helgoland, sampling site Kabeltonne... | reverse complement strand
AACCATCCGATGTAAAGGCGGTTCTCAGTTGAAGTAATCCATGAACAAAAACGTCCCCATACAGTCGCGTTTGCGCGGCGCTCTAAAGTTGCAGTCATAATAAAGAAGAAATGAGTTTTTATAGTAAGTTACAAAGTCATCCGACCTGTTACTCTAAGTATACCATACAGATACAAAAACCGGTACAACAAATATTTAAATATGCGGGTGGACAGGGGTTGGCACGTTGTGTGGCAGCTGGTGTTCTCTAACCGAAGGCAATACACAATATATAACTAATAATGATTGACCAGGAGACTACTTTCACAAACCTCACGGTTTCACGGTAGGTTGAAAAAAGTCCAGCTTGATACACCCAACGAATAATTTTATCACGACGAATACGGTGACGGGGTACTAGCATGAGAGCTCCTAGGGAAAGTACACCCACTGTTTTTGGGTTTATCGCTAACGTATGTAACACCTGGTACAAAAGAACTTCATCCCTCCCTGGGACCGAAAAAAGGTAGCCAACCGTACGAGTCTGGTCGGGAGCCAAGTACGGGTTTGCCAGTTCCCAAGGAGCAAGATAGTGCAGAAGACCCATAAAAAGGACAACCACAACAAACCCGTCTTCCTGAAAAAAATAAAAGAAAAAACGTAGTAAATACCACGACCCTTCAATTCCATAATCGATTATATCGAGCGCCAAATGAATGAACCGGATGATATCACATTGCACAATTTCAGACAGGGTCCAACGAGGTCGAGTCCTGTTGTGTGGCCAGGCAGTAAACATGCGGAAAATTACACTCACAAGCCAAATGACTACTAAGAACCAAAATAAAGAAACAAAAAATTCAGACATAGATGCCCCAAATTGACTGGACAATGGTTTCGATGTGGAAGAAACACCTACGTGTCGCTTAATCCATAACTCAAAAATAGGTACTACCCTAGTGCTAGAACGACATAAAACTGAGGGTAGATAACAGATGGTGCGTTGACCTGTTCGCTGCGCAGCGTGGGAGATTCAGTAAAGAGGTCACAAATAAAACGCAGAATATACCATGCTCCTGCATTCTATTTTTTTCTCAAGGAGTTTACCAGATGGGCTACATCAAATCAATTCGATATCGAACACAGCTACTTTCGGAGAGAAGGGGATTCGAACCCCTGGTACGATCACTCGTACGCTTCATTAGCAATGAAGTACTTTTAGCCGCTCAGTCATCTCTCCAGATACCATCACTATAGCAAGACAATGCCTAGTGAACAAGATTTTTATTTCTCGCTCTCACCGCTGGTAGAACACACCCCTTACACGCCCCGTAGGACTTGAACCTACGACATCAGGTTTTGGAGACCTGCGTTCTACCAACTGAACTAGGGACGCTTTACTTTACTGGCATGAATACATAACAAGACTTATGCCAGTAGAAGGTTCGGAGTGACAGGATTCGAACCTGCGACCACATCATCCCAAATGACGTACGCTACCAAGCTGCGCTACACTCCGACAAGCCTTAGTGCATAGGGTACCAGATGGCGGGGGTTTACACAATCGTCTTTTTTAGATCATCCCGACACCCGAAGAAAAGAAGTGAAGGTGTAAAATGATTGACTCCTACAAGAGCCTATCAAAATTTCTTCGAGCGGTTGCGGTTACTTAGCCGTCTTCAACTGCGACAAGCGTAGTGTGACGGCTAAACGCTTTTAGATTCAGGTCTCCGTAAGTCAGTGACTTACAGAGTTAGCAGATATGCCGACCTGGGATATATTATCCAAACTTTCCAGACGTTGAAGCAATAACAAATGCCGCATACGTAAGAACAAATCCAACCGAAAAGTGTGTTAAACCAACGAGACGTGCTTGAACAATTGAAAGAGCTACCGGCTTATCATTCCACTTTACAAAGTTTGCAAGTGGTGTACGCTCGTGTGCCCAAACTAATGTTTCAATAAGTTCTTGCCAGTATCCACGCCATGAGATAAGGAACATAAATCCTGTAGCATAAATAAGGTGTCCAAAAAGGAACATCCAAGCCCATACTGAAAGACTGTTCATCCCAAATGGGTTATATCCGTTAATAAGCTGTGACGAGTTAAGCCAAAGGTAATCACGAAGCCATCCCATAATGTATGTTGAAGACTCATTGAACTGTGCTGAATTTCCCTGCCAAAGAGCAAGGTGCTTCCAGTGGAAGTAGAAAACAGTCCACGATACCGTATTGAGCTCCCAGAAAACAGCAAGGTAGAATGCATCCCATGCAGAAATATCACACGTTCCGCCACGCCCTGGTCCATCACATGGGAAACTATACCCAAAGTCTTTCTTATCCGGCATAAGTTTTGATCCACGGGCATCAAGTGCACCTTTCACAAGAATAAGTGTTGTTGTGTGAAGTCCAAGTGCAATTGCGTGGTGTACAAGGAAATCTCCAGGTCCAATTGGAAGGAAGAGTGAGTTACTTGAACTGTTGATTGCCTCAAGCCACCCTGGAAGCCAAATTGATTGACTTGCTACATTCGCTGGGTTACCTTGTGACGCAAGAAGGATATCAAATCCATAGATTGATTTTCCTTGTGCGGCTTGAATCCATTGTGCAAAGACTGGCTCAATAAGGATTTGCTTTTCTGGTGTTCCAAACGCTTGCATTACGTCATTGTGTACGTAGAGACCAAGTGTGTGGAATCCAAGGAAAAGTGAAACCCAACTGAGGTGGGAGATGATTGCTTCTTTGTGCTCAAGCATACGCGCCAGAACGTTGCCTTCATTTTGCTCTGGATCATAATCACGGATGAAGAAAATCGCTCCGTGTGCAAATGCTCCACACATAATGAATCCAGCAATGTACTGGTGGTGCGCATAAAGTGCAGCCATGGTCGTAAAATCTTGTGCAAGGAACGCATACGCAGGAAGTGAGTATGTGTGTTGTGCAACAAGTGATGTAATTACACCTACTGATGCAAGTGCAAGTCCAAGTTGGAAGTGAAGGGAGTTGTTCACAGTATCAAAAAGACCTTTGTGTCCAGCGCCAAGACCACCACCTGGTGGTGTGTGTGCATCAAGAATTTCACGCATACTGTGTCCAATTCCGAAGTTTGTACGGTATTGGTGTCCAGCAAGGATGAAAACTACAGCAATGGCAAGGTGGTGGTGTGCCATATCCGTAAGCCAGAGACTTTGTGTTTGTGGGTGGAAACCACCTAAGAACGTTAAGATCGCTGTTCCAGCACCTTCAGCTGTTCCAAAGATGTGGCTTGATGTATCTGGGTTTTGTGCATACACAGCCCATTGACCACTAAAGAATGGAGCAAGCCCAGCTGGGTGTGGTAATGTCGTTAAGAAGTTATCCCAACGTACATGCTGTCCACGAGACTCTGGAATCGCTACGTGGACAAGGTGTCCTGTCCAAGCAAGTGAACTTACACCAAAAAGACCAGAAAGGTGGTGGTTAAGACGCGATTCTGCATTCTTAAACCATGAGAGTGCTGGTGCAAACGTTGGCTGAAGGTGAAGCCAGCCCGCAAAAAGGAAAAGGGCTGCGACAAAGAGAAGGAAAAGCGAAGCGTTGTAAAGATCCGTATTTGTACGCATACCAATAGTGTACCACCATTGATATACTCCAGAATATGCAATGTTTACTGGTGCTGAGGCCCCACCACGGGTAAAGGCTTCCACTGCTGGTTGTCCAAAGTGTGGGTCCCAAATTGTGTGAGCAATAGGGCGAACGTGAAGCGGATCTTCACCCCATTTTTCAAAGTTTCCTTGCCAGGCCACGTGGAAAAGGTTTCCAGATGTCCATAAGAAAATGATGGCGAGTTGTCCAAAGTGTGAAGCAAAAATCTTTTGATAGAGCTTCTCTTCAGTCATTCCATCGTGAATTTCGAAATCATGCGCCGTTGCAATTCCAAACCAGAGACGGCGGGTTGTTGGATCTTGTGCTAATCCTTGACTAAATTTAGGGAATTTTGTTGCCATGGGTCAATGTCCTCCTTGGGGTTATCCGACTGCAATAATTCGCGCCAAGAAGAATGACCATGTTGTTGCAATTCCACCTAAAAGGTAGTGTGTAACACCAACGGCACGTCCTTGTGTAATACTTAAAGCGCGTGGCTGAATAGCAGGCGCAACTTTAAGCTTGTTGTGCGCCCACACGATTGACTCAATAAGTTCTTGCCAGTACCCACGTCCTGAGAAAAGGAACATAAGACTGAAGGCCCAAATGAAGTGTGCCCCTAAGAAAATAAGTCCATATGCAGAAAGAGCTGATCCATATGACTGGATCACCTGTGATGATTGCGCCCAAAGGAAGTCACGAAGCCATCCATTAATTGTGTTCGCACTCTGCGCAAAGTTTCCACCAGTAATGTGTGATACACCATTTCCAGTTACACTTCCCCATACATCCGATTGCATTTTCCAGCTAAAGTGGAAAATTACAATTGAAAGACTGTTATACATCCAGAAGAGACCAAGGAACACGTGATCCCACGCTGATACTTGGCATGTTCCACCACGTCCTGGCCCATCACATGGGAATCGGAATCCAAGGTTTGCCTTATCTGGGATAAGACGTGAACTACGAGCAAAGAGAACTCCCTTAAGAAGGATGAGTACCGTTACGTGAATTGTAAACGCGTGAATATGGTGAACCATGAAATCTGATGTTCCAAGTGAGATTGGCATCATCGCAATTTTCCCACCTACAGCTACAATATCACCACCCCAACTTGCACTTGTACTTGCGCCAGCTGTTGGTGCAGTAAGTTCTGGTGCAAGTGCGTGTGTGTTCTGTACCCATTGAGCAAAGATTGGTTGAAGTTGGATTGCTGTATCCGAGAACATGTCTTGTGGACGACCAAGCGCACTCATTGTATCGTTGTGGATATAAAGTCCAAAACTGTGGAATCCAAGGAAAATACACACCCAGTTTAAATGTGAGATGATCGCATCACGGTGTCGGAGTACACGATCAAGAAGGTTGTTATAGTTATTCGTTGGATCGTAATCACGTACCATGAAGATAGCGGCGTGTGCGGCAGCTCCACAAATACAGAATCCACCAATCCACATGTGGTGGGTAAAGAGAGAAAGCTGTGTCCCGTAATCTGTTGCAAGGTATGGGTATGGTGGCATTGCATACATGTGGTGTGCCACAATAATTGAAAGCGACCCAAAGAGTGCAAGGTTAATTGCAAGTTGTGCGTGCCATGACGTTGTAAGGATCTCATAAAGACCTTTGTGACCTTCACCTGTGAATGGCCCTTTGTGTGCTTCAAGAATTTCCTTCATGCTGTGTCCAATACCCCAGTTTGTGCGGTACATGTGTCCAGCAATAATAAAAAGTACACCAATAGCAAGGTGGTGGTGTGCTGTATCTGAAAGCCAAAGACCACCTGTCACTGGGTTGAGCCCACCTCGGAACGTAAGGAAATCAGCATATTCAGACCAGTTAAATGTCCAGAATGGTGCAAGACCTTTTGCGAAACTTGGATAAAGCTCAGCCATGAGTTCACGATTAAGCATGAACTCGTGTGGAAGTGGAATCTCTTTTGGATCCACTCCAGCATCAAGAAGAGTGTTTACTGGTAAAGCAATGTGAATTTGGTGTCCAGCCCATGAAAGACTTCCAAGACCAAGAAGTCCAGCAAGGTGGTGGTTCATCATTGACTCAACGTTTTGGAACCATTCGAGCTTTGGTGCAGCTTTGTGATAGTGCCACCATCCAGCAAAGAACATAAGACCAGCACAAATAAGTGCACCAATCGCTGTACTATAAAGCTGAAGTTCACTTGTGATTCCACTTCCACGCCAAAGTTGGAAGAAACCAGAAGTAATTTGTACCCCTTGGAATCCACCACCAACATCACCGTTAAGAATCTCTTGACCAACAATTGGCCATACTACCTGTGCACTTGGTTTAATATGTGTTGGATCACTTAACCACGCTTCATAGTTTGAAAAACGTGCCCCGTGGAAATACATCCCACTAAGCCAAATGAAAATGACACCAAGTTGCCCAAAGTGAGCACTAAACACCTTACGTGAAATATCTTCAAGATCTGTTGTGTGACTATCAAAATCGTGTGCGTCCGCATGAAGGTCCCAAATCCATGTTGTTGTTGCAGGACCTTTTGCAAGCGTGCGTGAGAAATGTCCAGGTTTCCCCCATTTCTCAAACGACGTTGGCACTGGGTCACGATCGACAACGATCTTGACTGCCTTTACCTCGCGTTCTGCTGGGCTAATTGTCATTAAATTTTCCTCATGATTTCATCCATTACTTCCGACCGATCATTCAGGCTATTATGAGCCAAGATTGACGTGTTGTGGTAGAGAAGTAATACTGACAGTTTATGACGAAGCACTTTGCCAATAAAGTGACGCAAGGGTCTCTCATGACTGCATTCGCACAGCTGAACAGCTGTTACCGTCAACCTACTTTGTTGCTCCATACATGGGCAGAAAAGAACACTGGTAAAAGGATAGCGTAAAACATTGCACTGCGTTCCAACCCCAGAGTTATAAACATAGAGGTAGGGAATAGCGGGCAAGAGCTATCAAAAAATAAAGTATGGTAATATTAGTATGCACAAGAACAGCATACCTGTCACGGCCAAGGGGACAACCTTTGATGAATCCCAATGATGCCACCCTATTCAAAACAGTTGCTATTTTATACAGTTTAAGGCAGACTATAGTATGGGGACTGTAGTTCAATTGGTTAGAGCGCCGCCCTGTCACGGCGGAGGTTGCGGGTTCGAGTCCCGTCAGTCCCGGAACAACACTGAAAAAAGATGAGAAATAGGGTGAAGGTTTTTACTATTTTTCCTATAATAGGAACGTCGCCTCTATATCTTTACATTTGGTGAAATACTTCCCTAGGAGAAGACCATATGGCTACATCACTTTTACCATCTATTTTTGTACCTCTTGTAGGTTTAGTTTTTCCAGCTGTAACCATGGCAGCACTATTCCTCTATATCGAAACTGAGGAAGTAAATTAACGGTGGATGCGTGTTGTAACATCCTGTATGTTGCTTGACGTGCCTATTGTGCCATAACATTCGTCGTTGGGGCACACCCGTGAGCATGATCGTACATCATGCACTCAGTTCTCAACTTCATTTCCCTAGACACTAGGTAGATATAGTGGCTCTACTCTGTACCCACGTGAAGAGAATACTGAATGTCATGCCAATACGTCATGACGAAAATCCGGCTGTCTGTATGGACACTGGAAAGCAACTGGGCACATGGGTAAGAAGAAATTTTCCCACAACTCAGCACAGTTGCCATACTACTTTTTTATTCATTTGAATATTTTGGAGTGAGATCTATGAATCTTGAATTAATCGGTCAACTTGTAAGTGTTGCTCTTGTTGTTGGGGCAGGTCCAATTATTGTTGCAGCCCTTTACGTCCGCGGCGGAAACCTTTAATCTTTCAAACGTTTATGCCTTTATCTGATACACAAGTTTTTGTTGCTCTTTTTGTTGCCCTTATTACGGGTATTCTTTCAGTTCGACTTGGAACACAGCTTTATAAGTAAGTTACCTCTTAGAGGTAACTTACCTCCCCTCGGGGTTGAACGGTGAATGCCGTGTCACCGTTAATCATTCTTCAATGTGTAGCCTTATCAAGGCTTTGGTCATATACACCAATTGTGCTAGTATATGATTCTAATTCGGAGAGAGTGGGATTTGAACCCACGGTAACTTTCGCTACATTGGTTTTCAAGACCAATACATTCAACCACTCTGACACCTCTCCATACTATAAAGCATACCAAAAAGAGTCCATTGTCGCAAGTCACAGTTTTGTCTGTAAAAAACGAATCCCGTGCTTTACTATCGCACCTACTGGACCAAACATAGCATCCATTTCTGAGGTAATCCCCATGCCAGGCACCTGACTATACTTACCATACATTCCCAAAAACTACCTGCGTAAAATAATCAGGAACCTGGAGTGTAAGGTCAGATGATACTCTGGTATTGCCTTATCAGAAATTATTTATTGAGGGTTGCTGTCAATGCAGCAAAACCCTTTGGATGTAAAATGCTTAACTGTGCTAACATTTTACGGTTAAGGCCAATATTGTTACGCTTTAAACCATGCATAAAACGGCTATAGCTTAGCCCAAAGGTACGTGACGCTGCATTAATTCGTCGAATCCATAAACGGCGATATTGGCGTTTCTTTTTACGACGATCACTCCAAGCCGATGTTAAGGCTTTGAGGCTGCGTTGATTTGCTGTTCTAAATAAAGTTGAGTGTGAACCACGAAATCCACGGTTCAACTCTAAAATTTTCTTTCGACGTTTCCGTGCAACAGAACCTCGTTTAACTCGAGTCATAACTTTCTCCCTTATTGAAAAACCAAACGGTAACGTTTAGGTTTAGCTCTATTCAGTTGCCATACATAAAGATTCCACCGCGCGGGTGAGACCCATCTGGGAAACCTATATTTATATATGTATAGCATAAGTCGTCTCCGCTATACCGTCAAGGTATAAATTTACCTCCAAATGCCGATGTAGCGGAATACAATGATCCTAGTACAAACGGTACTCTATACCCACCGAATGCCAGGAACCAGATTTGAACTGGTGACACAAGGATTTTCAGTCCTCTGCTCTACCGACTGAGCTATCCCGGCGTAGTCTAAATAATAGTATAATCTAAAGGCAAAGTGATGTCAACCTGGTGCCTATGCTGGGGCATCATTGTTCGGGTAACAAACAACCATACATCTGGCCCCTATGGTGGCTGGATGGCCCCATTTGAAGCAAGGCAATTAAAGGTTTAATTGATCACCACGACGGTACTGAAGATATGCGGTCACGAATAAGCCAGAAAGTGTTACTGGGATAAGTCCTAAAACAATCCCTGAAAGAAGAGTTTCAACCATGTGTTGTAATAAATGTAATCGGTAAATAATACCCCAAAGGGGTGGATGACCGATTGGTCATCCACCCTTGGAGCATAGTGAATAAACGTGTGGTGTAGTACAAAGCTGATGCATGCATCAGTGAGAATACTAACACCAACAAACGATTAGAGAGTATCTACAGTATCGAATTCGAACTTAATCTCTTTCCATACTTCACATGCTGCTGCAAGCTCTGGAGACCACTTACATGCTGCACGGATTACATCTCCACCTTCACGTGCGAGGTCACGACCTTCGTTACGTGCCTGAGTACAAGCCTCAAGAGCTACACGGTTTGCTGAAGCACCTGGTGCGTTACCCCATGGGTGACCAAGTGTTCCACCACCGAACTGTAAACAAGCATCATCACCAAAGATCTCTACAAGAGCTGGCATGTGCCATACGTGAATACCACCAGAAGCTACTGGCATTACTCCAGGAAGTGCTGCCCAGTCCTGTGTGAAGTATACTCCACGGTCACGGTCCTTCTCAACCACTGCATCACGCATAAGGTCTACGAAACCAAGTGTTACGTTACGCTCACCTTCAAGCTTACCTACTACTGTTCCAGAGTGGAGGTGGTCTCCACCTGACATACGAAGTGCCTTAGCAAGTACACGGAAGTGAATACCGTGGTTACGCTGACGGTCAATTACTGCGTGCATTGCACGGTGAATGTGAAGAAGTAATCCTTCATCACGACAGTAGTGCGCAAGTGTAGTGTTACAAGTGAAACCAGCAGTAATGTAGTCATGCATAATAATTGGCATTCCAAGATCCTTGGCACACTTTGCACGCTTCATCATCTCATCTACAGTTCCAGCAGTGGCGTTAAGGTAGTGTCCCTTAATCTCACCTGTTTCTGCCTGTGACTTGTAAATCGCCTCAGCTACGAAAAGGAAACGGTCACGCCAACGCATGAATGGCTGTGAGTTTACGTTCTCATCATCCTTTGTGAAGTCAAGTCCACCACGGAGACACTCGTATACTGCACGTCCATAGTTCTTCGCAGAAAGTCCAAGCTTTGGCTTAATAGTACATCCAAGGAGACCACGACCATACTTGTTTAACTTATCACGCTCAACCTGAATTCCGTGTGGCGCACCAACGAAAGTCTTACAGTATGCTGGCGGGATACGTAAATCTTCTAAACGAAGTGCACGAAGTGCTTTGAAACCAAATACGTTACCAACAATTGATGTGAAAAGGTTTGTTACAGATCCTTCCTCAAAAAGGTCAATTGGGTAAGCAATGTAACAAATGTACTGGTTATCTTCTCCAGGAACTGGCTCGATGTCGTAACAACGACCCTTGTAACGGTCAAGCTGAGTAAGACCATCAGTCCATACAGTTGTCCATGTTCCAGTTGAAGACTCAGCTGCTACTGCCGCTCCACACTCTTCTGGTGGTACTCCAGGCTGTGGAGTCATACGGAATGCTGCAAGAATGTCAGTATCACTTACCTGGTAATCAGGTGTGTAGTACGTTAAACGGTAATCCTTTACCCCTGCCTTGAATCCAGTACCTGTCTTAGTTTCAGTTTGTGGTGCCATAATTTTAATTTTTATGAAAAAACGCGTCCATAATTTCTAAATCTACTCGTGTGGTCTATCCCACTGTTCCCGGAGGGAAGCCTTCGTTCCACGTGTGCGGAGTATGAATCGTCTCTATAATAGCGATATTCTGTTGTCCTGACAAGTTTTTTCTCTATTCGTTTGTCTTGGGATAACCTGACGTATCCAACGGCAGTCCCGAGGCTACGGCGGGACTGGGGACTAAAGAACACTTAGAAAAAATTTTTCACATAATACGGCTGGTTTTTGATTTGTTTCCCGTTATTAGATATAATACAAATGCTCATTCATCCCTTATTTGATCTGATTGGAGATTTTCTCATGTCACAATTTCTTATCCTTGGACGATTACCTGAAGCATATGCCCCGTTTGACCCACTTGTGGATGTGCTTCCAATTATCCCTGTTCTCTTCTTACTTCTTGCTTTTGTTTGGCAAGCTTCAGTAAGTTTCCGTTAATTGTCAATATTGGACTTTGCTCACTGGTATAATTTCATCTCTTCAAAAGACTGCCCCTGCAAACCGGGCAAGCTTTGAACTACCAATGGACTACCCATTTTTGCACTCACTGCCCATTTACGAAAGGAAAACAGTATGCTTACCTTAAAAATTCTTGTCTACACTGTAGTTATTTTCTTTATTTCACTTTTCATCTTTGGATTCCTTTCGAATGATCCAGGACGTAACCCAAATTCAAAGGATTTCGAATAATCTACTCGCAGCTCAAAGCTTGGCCAACTAATCGTTGTGTCCACTGTTGGCTACGAAATTCACTCTTCGTTAGGAGACAACCATGAAGGATCTCACAATTTATTTATCAACAGCGCCTGTTCTTGCAGCGCTTTGGTTTAGCTTTCTTGCCGGTCTTTTGATTGAACTCAACCGCTTCTTTCCAGATGCACTTATGTTCCCGTTTTTCTAACAGGACATGTAACTGTGGATTTTTAATGATCCAGATGGAATCACCAGACGTTTGACCAAATCCCACGCTTCACCTGCCACTATCAACAAAGGGAGTTAAACCTAACAGACCTGCGTTGGGAGTAGAAGAGGTGAGGCCACTCCACCATAACCAATAGACTTCTGGTTAACTGTATATACCACTTTCAAATCTTGTCTCTTATGTCTACATCCCCACAAGCGGGAAGCCCCGCCATGTGGAAAAAAGGTTTAGAAGTTCATCTCTGAAAGCTGTACTTTCTCAAATTGCTTCTTCTTAAGTACGAGGAAGACTTGTGCAATGAGCACAAATCCAAGGAAAATAATAAGTCCTTGAAGACGTGCTGGGTTTTGAAGCACAATTTCTGTCTCCCCTTGTCCAAATCCACCCACATTTGGGTTATTTGTTAATGGTTGATCAGCTTGTACTGCTTGCCCAACAGAAACAATGATATCTGGTCCAGCTGGCACAGCTTGTGTCACTGGCCCTGATGCTGTTGTAATTACAACGTCTGTTCCCTTGTCTGTGGCATTAAGAGCACTTACTGTTCCAGCTCCTGGTGCATTGTAAACAGTATTATTACTCTTTGACCCATCTGGGTATACCTGTCCACGCCCACGGTTTCCACCAAGGTAGATTGGGTATGTAAGATAGTTCACATCTTTTGATGTTGCTGGATCGGGTGAAAGGATTGGGAAGACCATTTCACTGTATTTCTTCCCTGGTACTGGCCCGACAATGATGATATTTTTCTTATCATCACTGTATGGTTGGAAGTATAATTTTCCAACCTTAGCTTGAAGCTCTGGGGAAATACGCTCTGGTGGAGCAATTTGGAATCCTTCTGGAAGGATAAGTACTGCTCCAACGTTTAATGGGCCTTTCTTTCCGTTTCCAAGCACCTGCTTTACTTGTTGATCATATGGAATTTTAACCACAGCTTCAAACACAGAATCAGGGAGAACCGCTTGTGGCACCTCAATGTCTACTGGTTTCTGTGCTAAGTGACAGTTGGCACAAACAATACGACCGGTTGCTTCACGCGGATTCTCATACCCTTGCTGGGCAAAAACAGGATAGGCTGAAGCCGACTCAGAAAATGTCAATACGAGCGATGCAATCACTCCAAGGAAAAAATAATTATTTTTCATAAAACGATAAAATTAGCATAAATGGAAATTTCCTTTTTCCTGGGGCAGAAGGATTCGAACCTCCGAATAACTGAGCCAAAACCAGTCGCCTTACCACTTGGCTATGCCCCAATCTGATAAGTATTATGAAGATAAAAACAAAGAAAGTCAATATTGTCTAGGAATGACCATGTTCCAATACATACGGGATGACAACTTTATCATCTGCCCGTTCTAAGGTCCAAACATCCTTTTCACTAGGCTAGTTTAGAAAGAGCAAAGAGCAAGGCCACACATATTCACTGTGGCCATGCAAAAAGATTACCAACTTGATTTTCGTACCCCAGGCAGTAAACATTGGTGGGCCATCTCACGGAGAACATGGCGTGATAGTCCAAAATCACGATAGAACCCTTTCGGGCGACCTGTTTGCACACAACGGTTATGAAGACGTACCGGCGCACTATTTCGTGGGAGTTGTTGGAATTGGCGGTGAATAGAAACAACTTCACGGATTGAAGTTGCCGCACGAAGGTCTTGTTTAAACTGGGCACGTTTGTGCGCGTACTTTTCAACAAGGATACGGCGTTTCTTTTCACGCGCAATCATAGATTTTTTTGCCATAAGAATAGAAACAATAGATTTTTACAGATAAGAGAAGACACGCTGCTGGTGTACATGGTTTTATAATCGTAGCTCATCCACACCACGATGTCTTCGTTACTCTTACTGTAGCATAAATGTGATCGAACGTCAGCGCAGGAAAAAAAATATCTTTCTTTATAGTTAATCTGTAGCTGCACTCGACAGAGTCCACAAGCCCCCCGAAGGGGGCAAGCTCATAAGATTAGCTTACGTCTCGCAACGTGTGCCTATGGAAGTAAAGAAAGAAGTTTAGGCTGTCTCAAGGAAGATTGCCTTATACTCCTCAATTGCTGCCTTTAAGAGCTCTTCAGCCTCTTCACTAAACTTCTGTGATGAATTCACCATCTCACTGAACTTTGGCTTGTTTGTCTTAAGGTAGTCACGAAGTCCCGAAAGGAATGCACGTACTTGACCAACCTCAAGTGAATCAAGATGCCCTTTTGTTCCTGTGTAAATTGTTGCTACCTGTAAATCCACTGAAAGTGGTGCTGATTGCGCTTGCTTAAGAAGCTCACGTAAACGCACACCACGTGCAAGTTGGTTTTGTGTTGCTTGGTCAAGGTCTGACGCAAATTGTGAGAACGCCTCAAGCTCAGCAAACTGTGCAAGCTCTAACTTAAGTGTTCCAGCAACTTGCTTCATCGCCTTAATTTGTGCCGCAGATCCTACACGTGATACAGAAATACCTACGTTAATTGCTGGACGAATTCCAGCGTTAAAGAGGTCAGCTGAAAGGAATACCTGCCCATCTGTAATTGAAATTACGTTTGTTGGAATGTACGCAGCTACATCACCACCTTGTGTTTCAATAATTGGAAGCGCAGTCATACTTCCTTCTCCTAATGCATCATTAAGCTTTGCTGCACGCTCAAGAAGACGTGAGTGAAGGTAAAATACATCTCCAGGGTATGCTTCACGACCTGGTGGACGCTTAAGAAGAAGTGACATCTGACGGTACGCTTGTGCTTGCTTTGAAAGATCATCGTAAATGATGAGCGTCGCACGCCCTGTGTACATAAAGTACTCAGCAAGGGCTGCACCAGTATATGGTGCAAGGTATTGAAGTGTTGCTGGTGCATTCGCGTTTTCAGCAACAATAATTGTGTATTCCATTGCTCCAGCGTTTTGAAGCGTTGTAAGGATTTGTGCTACTGATGAAGCTTTCTGTCCAACTGCAACATATACACAGATTACATCACCACCTTTCTGGTTAATAATTGTATCTGTTGCTACCGCTGTTTTCCCTGTCTGACGGTCACCAATAATTAACTCACGCTGACCACGTCCAATTGGAATCATGGCATCAATGGATACAAGACCAGTTTGAAGTGGTTCATATACTGAACGACGTGCAATAATTCCAGGTGCTGGTGATTCAATTAAACGGCTTTCCGTTGAAGCAATGTCACCTTTTCCATCAACTGGACGCGCTAAGGCATCAACTACACGTCCTAAGAATGCTTCCCCAACGGGTACTTGAGCAATTTTTCCAGTTGCTTTTACAGCGTCACCTTCTTGGATTGTAAGTCCTTCACCCATAAGTACAGCACCTACGTTATCTGACTCAAGGTTGAGTGCTACACCAATTGTTCCATCTTTGAATTCAAGTAATTCACCAGCCATTACTTTTTCTAATCCATAGATACGAGCAATTCCATCTCCTACTTGAAGCACTGTTCCTACATTTACAACTTGTGCTTCTTGTGTGTATTGCTCAATCTGTTGGCGAATAACGCTACTAATTTCATCGGGACGAATTTTTACCATGTGATCCTCGGTTAGATTCAATCTTTGGGATTAACTTTTCACAACACATGTTTTCCGCGACGCGGGAAACATAGCCTGTATACATAACGTACGCAGTATATCGTATGGCATGAACCAATACGGGTGGGGAACATAGTGGTGAACGAAACGTCACCAACATACTGCTCGACGATCGTCTAGCATGTACATGCTGTTTGGTCAGCATCCTTTCTAGTGTCATTGACAAATAAAAAGAACTAGTCTCCCCAAGTAAACACCTGATGTTACGGCTACATACCCATCAGGCGCAGTAACTGTTTAGTAAACTAAACAGTGGCGCGCTTTGCATGCTCTTAGAGCGTACTGTTCATGAGTGCAATCTTTGCATCAATGTACTTGCGGTGAAGTTGTGGATTCATACGAGCTGTAATCCCTTCAATTGCTTTTTCAAAAGCAGCGCTAATAAGTTGTTGGCGAAACGCGTTCACAACCTTTTCTTCTTCAAGGCGAACTGTTTCTTCTTTGAGTTCTGCAAAACGTTGGTTGAGGTCTTCATAACGTTTTGCTTCTTCAATACGAAGTGCTTCAAGTGTTTTACGCCCTTCGCCTTGAATTTCCGTTACTTTCTCCGTTGCCAGTGCGAGTTCTGATTTGGCAGCATCAAGTTCTAATTGTGCTTGCTTAAATCGGTCATCAGCACTACGAAGGCTGTTAAGAATTTTTTCTCGTCGGCTGTCTAAAATCGATGTTAAGGTATCTTTCCCGAGGGAAAATACGATCGGAAGAACAACGGCGAGGTTGAGAACGTTCGTTTCAAGAAGATTAGTATTGAATCCGAACCCTTCTGCAAGTGATACCATGCGTCTGAACCTCCAGATGATTGGGAATATCTGTATGGGACAACGTCCCATATGTAAAGTACAGGCAATCAACCCCTGCCTAAGCAAGGGGTTGAATGCCAGTTGTTTGTACTTGACGTTGTTTCAATTGATTACATTGAAACAAGAGCTCTTTGAAGTCTAATGACCCGTAAACAGCCACTAGAGAAGACTAGCAGTTTCATATGGAATGCATGCACGTCTTCAACACCACAAGGGGTGACCAACGAGGCCCTAACCGTTCAGTTCTAGGCCAATCAATGGCCGAGCATCATGTTTACAGTGTAGATACTGTGAATACTCACCGAACGGCAGAAGATATGTTTTTGGGACGCGGTCTTTAAGCTTTGGAAATGCTATGGGCAGCGACAAACGTGGCCATAGGTACCCCCAGAAACTCAATGATGTCCCACCATCAACGATGGTGCTAGATGTTCGTATAGGGCGGTGTCCCAGACGAACAAGATGAAATTAAGAAACAAATGGGTTTGCAAACATTAATGCTAATGCAACTACAAGACCATAAATTGTTAAAGCTTCCATGAAGGCTAAACTTAAAAGAAGTGTTCCACGGATTTTTCCTTCAGCCTCAGGTTGGCGTGCAATACCTTCTACAGCTTGACCAGCTGCAGTTCCTTGACCAATACCAGGACCGATAGCTCCAAGTCCGATTGCTAAACCAGCTCCAACAACAGATGCAGCACAAATTAATGGGTTCATTGTATGTTTCCTTTTTATAAGTTGCTTATGCATTCCAAGGTTACCAGGTTTCCATCTTTTTTTAAACCCACTTTCTATATCTTTTAGTAAGATGATTGCCGTTTGGTATCTGCACTCAACCCACCAAGTATCTGAAAGAGCGAGAGTTGCCAAAAAAATTTATCTTTCGAGTGATAAATGTGCACTCGATTGGTATCTAATACCTTGAACCCTTGTTGATGCATCGGCATAATAGGGCTATTATGGTTACCCATGCACGTGTCGGCAAGTGCTCACTGTCCCTATACCAGAAAGGACAAGTAGCCTATGACTTGGCAATTTATGGTGTCGGCTCTACAGCCAAAAGTCAGAGACTTCGATTGTTTAGGGCGACTATGGACCAGACTCTTCCATGAATTCATGATAAATCTTTATTTTAGTGTATAGGGCCATTAGGCCCGTGTTCCCTATAGCAACCAAAGAAGCTGCATAGGGCTCTACATGTGACCATGCAACCCCAGCTGCAGTGCATTTTCTGATATTTAATGAGAAAATACACATAGGGGTAGGCGTGCGATATTAGTGCCCTTCAAGAGCTTCACCAATGTACGCCCCAGCAAGAGTGGCAAAAATAAGTGCTTGAATTGCACTTGTGAATAATCCAAGAAAAATAAGTGGAATTGGAATCACAAGAGGGACTAACGATACAAGTACCGCTACAACAAGCTCATCTGCAAGGATGTTTCCGAAAAGTCGGAAACTTAATGAGAGTGGCTTTGTAAAATCCTCAAGTACGTTAATTGGAAGAAGAATTGGCGTTGGCTCAACATATTTTCCAAAATAGTCTAACCCTTTCTTCTTTAAGCCAGCGTAGAAGTACGCGACAGAAACTAAAAGTGAAAGTGCTACTGTTGTATTAATATCATTTGTTGGCGCCCCAAGCTCACCATTTGGAAGTTCAATAATTTTCCATGGAATAAGTGCTCCAGACCAGTTTGATACAAAGATAAAAAGGAAGAGCGTTCCAATAAATGGTGTCCACGTTAAGTAATCTTCACCAACTTGTGTTTTGGCAATATCACGAATATATTCAACAAGGAATTCCGCAAAGTTTTGACCACCCTCTGGAACTGGCTTTAAGTCACTTGTTGTTGCGATAGCAAAAGCGATTACAAGCGCGAGTACAATCCATGAATTGATAAGTACTTGTCCGTGTACTTGGAACTCACCAAGAGTCCAATAAAAATGTTGACCGATTTCAACGGCAGAAATATCGTATAAGAAATTCATCACCTTTCTCCATGTTTTGATGTCTCACAGCCCTATCATACCTGATTTTTTTCAAATGAAAACGCCGAATCTATTTATTTTCGTCAACTCTTCTAGGTGGCTAGCGCCCGATCCAACGGTGAGAACGACCAATATAGGACTTCACAGAGACCAAACACCCCCTGGAAAGCCCGAGGCCTCGCATATACTGGCCCAGAAGTGGGTCCCGAACAAGACTGGAGTCTTTTTTCTAATGTGGCTGGAGGGATTTGAACCCTCACGCAGTATTATCTGCAGGAGATTTTAAGTCTCCAGTGTCTACCATTCCACCACAGCCACAGTTATTTCGCGGGGTTACTTTATTTGCATGTTTAAACTTTACAAGTTTATAACGTTTCTAGCAGACAAAAGTTTGTCTTTCCGCTGATTGGGCCGAACTGGATTTGAACCAGTGTAGGCAAGCCAGCGGATTTACAGTCCGCCCCCATTAACCACTCGGGCATCGACCCATTCATGAGATCACCCACCACCCTTGCAAATAGAAAGGATAAATTGATGGGCTTTGTCTTAGAGAGGACTCGAACCTCCACGCCGATAAGCACAAACCCCTCAAGCTTGCGTGTCTACCATTCCACCACTAAGACATATTTGTATTATATGGGAAAGACAGAAACTATTCAAGGGGTTCTTGAAATCTGAAACAACCGCGAAATAATAGCACTGACCACTTCAACTCTATAAAACCAGTATGACAGTTGACCATCTCGTAGTAGACGGCCGACCGACAACATTAACGCTTCGAGAATTGTGGTGCTTTACGTGCTTTTTTTAAGCCGTACTTCTTTCGTTCTTTTTTTCGTGCATTCCGTGTTAAAAAACCTTCAGCCTTTAATGGGGTGCGATATTCTGCATTCATTAAACATAATGCACGTGCACAACCTAAGCGAATGGCATCAGATTGTCCAGTAAGCCCACCGCCTTGTGTACGCACGAAGATATCACATTTATCTTCAACATTTAAAAGTTGAAACGGTTTTAAAACGTTTGCAAATTTATCCTGTAAGTACATTTGTCCATCCACCTGATTGATGGTAATTGCCCCTGTCCCAGGGGAACAAATGCGAACTTGTGCACTTGCTTGTTTTCGTCGTCCTGTTGCCGACCAACTTTGCATAGAAAATTCCTCTTATTTCATGAATAATTGGCCCCCAGTTAGGCTGGTTTAACCTAGAACATATTGTCTTTGGTGCCGTACTAATATGGGTGGAGGGAAATAGCCAAATAAAAAATGTTTGTTCGTTTGGGAAAGTGTAACTTTCCGGATCGCGACTGAGCTGTGAGCCCACTCGACGATGACATGCACTAGCCTTGTCCGCGGAACGGTAAATGCACCAGTTACGGGGTTTGATTTAATTCGATCCCATATGTGGCTAATGCTTTACGTACTTCTTCAGCTGATTTTTGACCAAAATTTCGTAAGCTTAATAGATCTTGATACGATTGGCGAGCAAGATCAGCTAAAGTCAAAATTTGAGCCCGTTTGAGGCAGTTGTAGGCGCGAAGTGATAACTCTAATTGTTCAATATAAATGGTATTGAAATGTTCGGTTTCAGCTGTTGCACCTGATAGTGTCACAAGCTGTGGCTCAAGATCAGTGACTGGTTCGTACGTTACCTCTTGGACTGCAGCTCGTGTCAACTCGGTGAGTACTGCACCCGCCTGCTTAAACGCTTCCTTTGGGTGAATACTACCATTCGTAATAATTTCAAAATAGACATATTCACCTACGGGAGGCATATCTTCGACCATAAAGTTGACACTTTTAACAGGCATGAAATTGCCATCAATGGGTTGAAATAACCCGGATTTAACATCTTCAAAATCTGTTTCACCGCTTGTACGAGGTGGGTGAAATCCAGAACCTTGCGGTTGTGTCGGTTTTTTCCACACCCGATAACCAGTTCCTTGTTCAATGACAAAAGTGGCATCAAAATAGGCCTGGTCATGAACTAATGTGGCGATGTGTTGGGTTGGATCAACACAACGGATCCCTGGTGGTAATTCCATGTCCCCGGCGGTAATATAGCGTGGGTTATACTCCCCAACCGAAATGTGGATTGCACATCCATATCCATCTTGTTGAGTAATTCGGGGCCTGATGTTTGTCCCGAGGGGCTCCTTTCTAGAGACAGAAGGTTTTTATCGTCACTCGTTTCCCATTCGGGGGGTACCAGTAGCGGTTGCCCTTCTGCCTCGTCATCAATATCCCATGCTAACGGGTCTACTGTAATTCGACCTCGAGGTGCTAAGACTTCAGGAAACTCATTAAAAAATGTTATATCACGAAGATTTAAAAAGATTTCAACCACAGATTCACGAATACCATGCAGAGTTGTAAACTCTGTTCGGGCATTATTCAGTTTTGCTGCAGTAATGGCTACACCGGGTAAATCATTTAACATTAAACGTCGAAATGTATTCCCTAGCGTGACCCCTTGGCCTGGGGCCAGTGGCCCAAGCACTAAACGACCATAATGATCACGAGGACTATTTTGACGAAACTCCACACACTCAATATGTGCCAATGAATTGGGGACAGTATAAGTCATAATAGCTGTTATGTTCGACTTAGACTGGCATGCCAGTCTAAGTCTATGGGGTATTGGCGATCACTTCTGTGTTACTCTGGATTTGACCAGCCAACACATACGTCACCCTATCAACCCAAAAGGCTAAAACGTCAAGCTCAAGAGCATGAAACTCACTAGACGTTCGCAAGATTAAAATCAACATTCACGGTACACCTTGTCTTGACAACTGCTCATGTGCAACGAGTGTGACAAATGCACATTTGTTGGGCAGCGACTTTTGTTGGTTCTGTTTGCCAACGAATTTGGTTAGGTTGGAAACGAAACGAGCTGGTGTGTGTCTAGGCGCAGACCAAATTTATACACGACGTTTTTTAGGCGGACGACATCCATTATGTGGCATTGGTGTAACATCACGAATTAAAGTAATACCTAAACCAAAGCCTTGTAAGGCACGGATTGCCATTTCACGCCCTGCGCCAGGTCCTTTCACCATCACATCAACATATTTTAACCCATAATCCAGGGATTTTTTTGCAGCTTCCTCAGCTGCTGTTTGCGCGGCAAATGGTGTACCCTTTCGTGCACCACGGAAACCACAGGCTCCTGCTGATGAGGAGGCGATGACAAGCCCAGCACGATCACTGATGGTTACTAAGGTATTGTTAAAAGTTGCAAGAATATGGACTACCCCACGTTGCACTTTTCGACGGACTTTTTTCTGCACGCTTTTGCGCTGTTTACTAGCCATAAAAATTAAAATTCAAGGTAAATTTCACTACCAATAGGCCGGGCTCAATGAAGCATGTTTGACACGCCTCCTGTGGTAGAAATAAAGCAAACTAGACCTCACAGCCTCTGCATTCATGGAAGGGTTGAACCTTGAGCTAGCGGGGTTCAGCTTTCTCTGATGTATTAAGCAGGGGTCTCACGTGAGATATCTTTTTTTCGTAGACGGTACGTAATACGTCCTTTTGTGAGATCGTATGGGGTCAGCTCAACAACCACCCGATCTCCAACTAAAATTTTAATTGAATTTCGACGAATTTTACCCGAAATATGTGCAAGAACTTGAAAACCATTCTCAAGTTCTACTTGAAACATTGCATTGGGAAGAGACTCAATAATGGTCCCTTGCATTTCGATGAGTTCACGGTTAGACATGGATTACCAGACGTAACACAGAACTTCACCACCAAGACCTAAGGCACGCGCTTTTTTTTCAGTCATGATGCCTTGTGATGTGGAAATCACTGCAATTCCCATCCCATTGAGGACACGGGGAAGTTCTTTATGGTTCACATAAATCCGAACACCGGGTGTACTCACCCGTTGAAACGTTTTTACCGATGATTTGAGGCTTACTTCAAACATACCATCTACGGGTGGGTTAATATTTGAAATGAAGCCTTCTTGAAATAATAATTGTGCAATGTTTTGTGTTACACGTGTTGCACGGAGTGTAACAGCAGGTTTATCAGCCAAATGCCCATTACGCAGACGCGTTAGCATATCGCCAATAGTATCATTAATCATACTTTCTCCTTCAGTAGTACAAAGACACTGGGCACATTTGCCCAATTGGATTAAGATGTTGCACTTCCTTCACGGAATGGCATACCAAGTTCTTGAAGTAAGGCTAAACCTTCTTGATCACTAGATGACGTCGTGACAATGGCAATATCCATCCCACGAATTTGGTCAATTGTGTCATAGTTAAGTTCGGGGAACATTAATTGTTCGTCCAAACCTAAATTAAAGTTCCCATGCCCATCAAAACTTTTTGGGTTAATCCCTTGGAAATCACGAATTCGTGGTAAAGCTAAGTTGACGAGACGATCATAGAAAGCATACATACGTTCACCCCGTAAAGTGACAGAGAGACCGATAGGCATATCTTGACGAATTTGAAACCCTGCAATAGCTTTTTTTGCACGTTTCACAACGGGAGCTTGACCTGCTAATAACGTCAACTCCCCCGATAAGGACTCGAGCAGCTTTGCATTTTGGGATGCATCCCCTACCCCACGGTTGATCACAATTTTTTCTAAACGTGGAATCTGGTGGGTATTCGTATAATGAAATTTTTCTGACAAATTTGTACGAACCTGGGTCAAATAGAAAGTGTGAAGACGTTGAATCATAAGCAGGAATAAACTTAAAGAACCTCCGGAGCAAGGGACACAATTTTCATGAAATCACGTTCCCGTAATTCACGTGCGATTGGGCCAAATACACGTGTCCCGCGTGGGTTCCCTTCTTTAGTAATAATCACAGCAGCATTTTCATCAAAACGGATTGACATCCCATTTTCACGTTGCACTGTGTGAGCTGTTCGTACCACAACAGCACGAACAACATCCGATTTTTTTACAGGCATATTTGGAAGTGCTTCCTTGACAACAGCCAAGATCACATCTCCAATATTCCCATACTGGCGGTTGAGAACACGAATACACATTAACTTACGTGCTCCACTATTATCCGCAACTTCAAGATATGTTTGTGGTTGAATCATTGGTGTTAAGAATCAAATAAATACGAGGGCGATCAGTCGCCTAGACCAGGTGTTTTATTTCCATAGCCCGGATCCCAGCACGTAAACTCTGGGGGCAGGGTCACCCTCACCAATTAAGGGGCTTGTTTCACAAATAGAGATATTGGCTGAGGCCGCTTAACTGGGGTAGTATGTTGTAACACTTAAAGGCTAGCAACAAACCCTTCACGAATGAGGAATTTTGTTTTTACAGGCATCTTATAGGCAGCAATGCGCATTGACGAACGAGCAATAGCCTCCGATACCCCACGCATTTCATACAAAATTTTGCCTGGTTTTACAACAGCAACCCAATAATCTGGGGCTCCTTTTCCAGCTCCCATACGTGTTTCTGCCGCACGCGCAGTAATTGATTTATCTGGAAAAATACGAATCCAGAGTTTCCCACCACGTCGAGCATAACGGCTCATCGCACGACGCCCCGCTTCAATTTGACGTGATGTAATCCACCCCGGTTCGAGCGCTTGAAGCGCAAAATCACCAAAAGCAATTTTATTCCCACGCATGGCTTGACCTTTCATTCGCCCACGGTGAGGTTTACGATATTTTGTTCGTTTTGGACTTAACATTTTTTCTCTCCCTTACAAACCCAAACTTTGATGCCTAAAATACCATAGATGGTTTGTGCACGTGCCGTTGCATAATCAATATCAGCACGGATCGTATGGAGTGGAACACGTCCATCACGGGCCCATTCACTACGTGCAATTTCAGCACCATTTAAACGTCCAGCAATTTGGACTTTAATCCCAGCAGCTCCAGCTTTTTTCGCACGAAGAATCGATTGGCGAATAGTACGGCGGAACGGGGTACGCTTTTCGAGTTGCAGTGCAATATTTTCTGCAATACACACAGCATCAAGTTCTGGTTGCTGTGTCTTTGTGACATACAGCGCCAGATTTCGGCGTTCTGGAAGTTTTGCTTTAATCGCTTCGCGTACTTTGGTTAATGTTTCCCCTTTTGCACCGACAAGTGCACGTGGACGTGCTGTAAAAAATTCAATTTCAATACGGTCCACTTGGCGAGAAATATTGACACGTGAAATACCTGCATCGGAAAGATTACAGGTAACATAATCACGGATGATAAGATCTTCCTCGACTAATTGGGAATAATCTTTTGGTTTTGCAAACCATTGTGAACGGTGTGTTTGTGTTACACCAATTCGAAATCCAAGAGGATGAACTTTCTGACCCATAATATTTTTTTGTTTTCAAACAACTCTACCGCGATCATGGCTGATCGGGAGATACCGTATAAAACGGCCGAACAACGCCTGCGTCAGGCGTGTTTTGGCTTAACGACGTGATTTTTTATCACTTTTAACATGCCCACGGAATGTACGTGTTGGAGAAAATTCACCAAGTTTATGTCCAACCATTTGATCGGTCACAAATACAGGAATATGCTCACGGCCATTGTGGACAGCAATCGTATGTCCAATCATAATTGGTGTAATCGTCGAACTGCGTGACCATGTTTGAATCACTGCTTTTTCGCCTTTTGCATGAAGAAGCTCAATTTTTTTCATGAGCTTATGCGCAACAAAAGGACCTTTTTTAAGAGAACGAGCCATAAGATATAACAGATTTTATGAAACTTTTCGACGGCGAAGGATAAGTTTATCGCTGTATTTTTTTCGAGTACGAGTTTTACGACCAAGTGCAGGTTTCCCCCACGGTGTAAGTGGTTGTGGGCGTCCAATTGGACAACGACCCTCTCCACCTCCATGTGGGTGATCCACAGGGTTCATCACACTTCCACGAACGGTTGGGCGTCGACCAAGCCAACGTGCACGGCCAGCTTTTCCAATGGAAAGGTTCATCACATCACTGTTGCCCACTTGACCAATGGTTGCCCAACACTGCTTACTTACTAAACGGACTTCCCCAGATGGGAGGCGCAATGTTACGAAATCCCCTTCCTTGGCAACAAGTTGTGCCACTGTTCCAGCTGCACGAACAAGCTGACCTCCTTTCTTTGGGTTCATTTCGATGTTATGAATTTGTACACCTAAAGGCATTGCCATTAAAGGTAATGCATTTCCAATGGCATTAGGTGCAGATGTACTTGAAACAATACTATCCCCAATTTGTAAACCATTTGGGTGAAGAATGTAACGTTTTTCACCGTCTTCATATCGAACAAGTGCAATACGTGCATTCCGATTCGGGTCATACTCAATTGTCTGCACTTGTGCAGACATGTCATATTTATTTCGGCGGAAATCAATCTGACGATATAAACGTTTATGCCCACCACCACGATGGCGGCAAGTAATCACCCCACGGTTATTACGACCTTTTGCTCGGTGATTTGCACGGGTCAATGATTTCTCAGGACGAGTTTTGGTAAGTTCTGTACAGTCAGACACAGAACGATGACGTGTTCCAGGAGTATATGCTTTATAAAAACGAAGAGCCATATTAATCAAAAATAGGTAAAGAATCTCCAGCCTTGAGTCTGATAATCGCGCGTTTTGTTCGAGGACGCATACCACCGAATCGCGTTTTCTTACGCGGCAAACGGTGTGTGTTTACAGAAATAACTTGAACACTGTAAAGATCCTCAACAAGAGCTTTGATATCTGTCTTTTTAAGATGTACATCGACATCAAAAGTGTAGCGCTCCGACTCAAGAAGCGTTGTTGATTTTTGAGTCACAATGACGCGTTTAATGAAGTCAATCATAAGCGTTAGGTTCCAGCCGGAATCAATAAAATAAATAGTGAAATGCCGGAAGGCATTTCCGTGCAAATTGCACGATCCAATCAAAAACAGGAAAAAATGCTTGTGCTGTGATCATGCTCTCGTGGGATTACAGAGGCCAATACTTTGGAAGTACTAAACGTATCGCCCTCCGAGACATGACAAAACTTACGATGTCTCTCAAATCTTGTTCAGAGAACGCTCGTAGGCGAAAACACAAAGATTTTTCTTATATCATACTGGGGTAATAGTGTCTGTATAGTCAAATAACTACATTTTATTGTATTATATGAGATACATAGATACAGTAAAGGGGCTTGCTGCCATGGCGGCTGAAGCCTTACACCATTGAGGTATGTTCTCTAACTTTATTTTACACGAGTCCGGATTCGAACCGGAATACTCCTCACGGAGCCAAGGATTATGAATCCAATGCAATAACCATTCTGCCACTCGTGCATAACGTCTTGTTTTAAGACTCCTTTTTTTGGCTCGAACGGGGTTTGAACCTGTGACCTTGGGATTATGAGTCCCCTGCTCTACCACTAAGCTACCGAGCCCCTATGTCTATTTTAGTATATTGAGCTTGTTATTCAACCCTTACTGAAAAGAAATCTTGGAATATCTCTCTATTGACATTGCAAGACAGTGATGTTTCGTATCGACACTATGTAAGCTTTAGGGGTACCTTTACCACTCCAGTACTCCTAGGCATCTTGAAAAAAAGCCTGTCAATTCTAGGCAGGTGTACAGGAAAATGCTACTATAAGATTAGTTCGATGCTTTTTTCATAGCCGCGAACCTGATGATTGATCAATAAGAGCTGAAGCGTATTGTGATACATCAGATCCAATCTGTTTGTAGTATGATTGTGTTTGGTCGTGTTGAGCGGCCCAGTAGTATTTTGATTATAGTCAAGTACATACTGCTTCGCATGCTGCCGCAAGCAATCAGTTTTTTAAGGAAAATCATTTTATGCTTGTTATCTTCCAACTTACACTCCTTGCTTTCATTGGCCTTTCATTAGCTCTTGTTGTTGGAGTACCTGTACTTCTGGCATCACCAGAGGGATGGGCGACATCAAAAGGTCTTGTATTTTCTGGATCGACGCTCTGGATCCTCTTAGTTTTTGTGATTGGGGCGCTTAACTCATTTGTATCATAAAATGTTTGCTGGAGCCACAGAGAGATGTATTTACTGTGGCTCCTCTTCCCCACTTTTTAGATTATATTGCCTTCGGTTAGAGAACCCCAGCTGCCACACAACGTGCCAGCCCCTGCCCACCCGCATATTTAAATATTTGTTGTACCGGTTTTTGTATCTGTATGGTATACTTAGAGTAACAGGTCGGATGACTTTGTAACTTATTATAAAAACTCATTTCTTCTTTATTATGACTGCAACTTTAGAGCGCCGCGCAAACGCGACTGTATGGGGACGTTTTTGTTCATGGATTACTTCAACTGAGAACCGCCTTTACATCGGATGGTT
>Ga0115558_1000432_pt1 | contig 27715 bp, 19 predicted proteins | sample COGITO_mtgs_1104_4_FD_87279 | JGI IMG/M metagenome (GOLD analysis project Ga0115558, IMG submission 87279) | Pelagic marine microbial communities from North Sea - COGITO_mtgs_110426 | ecosystem: Environmental > Aquatic > Marine > Epipelagic | place: Germany:Helgoland, sampling site Kabeltonne... | reverse complement strand
GAAAAGAAGAAAGGTCTTGTGGTTGGAGATACTTACGAAGAGAAGATCGACAACGTAGAGTTCGGTAGAATCGCAGCACAAACTGCTAAGCAAGTGATCGTGCAGAAAGTACGTGAAGCAGAAAGAGAAATCATAATCGGCGATTACAAAGATCGCATCGGCGAGTTGGTTGCCGGTACCGTAAAGAAAGTGACGCGCGATAATATCATCGTAGATCTGGGTAGTAACGCTGAGGCGCTCCTGTCGCGAGATCAAATGATTCCAAGAGAGACGTTCCGCATGGGAGACAGAATGCGAGCGCTTCTCATAGATGTGCGATCTGAGCAGCGAGGGCCGCAATTGTTCCTAAGCCGGACGTCGCCTAATATGCTGATCGAGTTGTTTAAGATTGAAGTGCCTGAAATCGCTGAAGAAGTGATCGAGATAAAGGCCGCCGCCAGAGACCCGGGGTCGAGAGCGAAGATCGTTGTAAGCACAAATGATGGCCGCATCGACCCAGTCGGTGCCTGCGTGGGTATGCGTGGTTCGCGGGTACAGGTTGTGTCTAACGAATTAGCAAATGAGCGCATCGACATCATTCTCTGGGATGACAATCCAGCTCAGCTAGTCATTAACTCAATGTCACCTGCTGAAGTTGCTTCGATCATCGTGGACGAAGACAGCAATACAATGGATATTGCCGTCGAAGAAGATAATCTTGCTCAGGCCATCGGTAGAAATGGTCAGAACGTTAGGCTTTCCAGTGAGTTAACTGGCTGGACTATTAACGTAATGAGTGAAGAAGAAGCCGCCGAGAAGCAGCATCAAGAGGCGAGCAGCTTCATCGATATGTTTGTTGAGAAACTCGATGTTGATGAAGAGTCGGCAGAAGTTTTGGTGCAAGAGGGATTCACTTCGCTAGAAGAGATTGCCTACGTACCTCTCGATGAGATTCTGGCTATCGATGGCTTCGATGAAGAAATAGCGAACGAGTTGAGGAATCGAGCCAAGGACGCATTGCTGACTTTGGCTATAGCCTCAGAAGAAGATTTATCTGCAGCCAATATCGCAGACGATCTTTTGAATATGGAAGGGATGGATGGAAAGCTGGCATTGGAACTCGCCAAGAAAGGAATTCTCAATATGGAAGAATTGGCAGAGCAGTCTATTGACGAGTTGATAGACATCGAAGGCATGGATGAAGAACGCGCTGGCACGTTGATCATGACTGCACGAGCTCCATGGTTTGAGTAGCAGCAATTCTGTACGTTGGTGAATGGGAGTAGTTGAATGGCAGATGTAACAATAAGTGAACTCGCCGAAGTTGTCGGAGTCGGGGTAGATAAGCTGTTGTCTCAGATTAAAGAGGCGGGCTTGTCACATACTAAAGCTGACGAACCGATTTCGAATGACGACAAGAACACTTTATTACAGTTTCTGCGCCGCAGTCATGGTGATTCTGAGGCGAGCGTTGCTGCGCCTAAGAAAATCACTCTCAAGAGAAAAACTGTCGGTACTCTCAAGTCTGCTTCTACCCATGGTCGGGGTAAGACGGTCAATGTTGAAGTTCGCAAGAAGCGTACCTATGTTAAGCGAAGTGCGGTTGAGGAGGATGCGCCAGAAGAATTAGAGAACGAAGCAGCGTTAACAGAAGCTGTTGATGAGTCTGCCGTAGATGCCGCAGCCGAGACGACAGAGGCAACAAGCGCTGAGGCTACGGAGGTTACAGCGGCAGAAGCGTCTGAGAAATCGGAGGAAGCTCCAGCGTCAGATTCGAAGGATACGAAAGATGCCGCAGCTGCGCCTGAAGTGGCAGTGGAAGAGGCTGCTGCCGCTAGGGCCGATAAGCCTGGCGCGAAACGCAAGGTACAGGGCAAGAAAGAATCAGAAGAGCCCGGTGATAAGAAAAAGTCTCATCTCAAGAATAAGGGCAAGCCAGCCAAGCGGCAGGCAAAAACCATCCATGTTAACGACGACTTCGTTTTGGAAGGCGGCGATGTGGACGAAATGGGTGGGCGCGGTCGACGCGGCGGCGGCAGGAAGGGAAAGGCACGTCTTTCAGCTACGCAACATGCCTTCGAGAAGCCAACCGAATTCATTAAGCGCGAGATTAAGATAGGCGAAACCAATACGCTGCCAGATTTAGCGCAGCAGATGTCGGTGAAGTCTGCTGCAATAGTTAAGACCCTTTTCAACATGGGCGTCATGGCAACGATCAATCAGATTCTTGATCAAGATACGGCCTCGCTATTGGTTGAAGAGATGGGCCACATTCCTAAATTCGTGTCAGAAGATGCTATCGAAGAACAGTTGGCAGAATCGATAATAGCGGATACCGGTAAAGTGGAAATTATCCGTGCGCCTGTCGTTACAGTTATGGGCCATGTTGACCATGGTAAGACTTCCCTTTTGGATTATATTCGTAAGGCGACAGTTGCCTCGCACGAAGCCGGTGGTATTACGCAGCATATTGGTGCCTACCATGTGAATACCGATCACGGCATGATTAGTTTTCTCGACACACCTGGCCACGCGGCATTTACCGCGATGCGTTCACGCGGTGCGAAGGCAACAGATGTCGTTGTTCTAGTTGTGGCAGCTGACGATGGTGTTAAACCGCAGACAGAAGAAGCTGTGCAGCATGCTAAAGCCTCTGGTGTGCCAATGGTTGTAGCGGTCAACAAGATCGACAAGGAAGGCGTCGATGTAGACCGTGTTAAGAATGAACTGGCCGCAATGGAAGTGATTCCTGAGGATTGGGGTGGTGAGACACAGTTTATCGAAGTGTCAGCTATCACTGGTGCGGGCATCGATCAGCTACTGGAAGCCATCTTGTTACAGGCAGAACTGTTAGAGCTAAAAGCCTATACAGATGTTCCAGGGCAAGGCGTGGTCATCGAATCCAGATTAGACAAAGGCCGTGGCCCAGTTGCCTCTGTGCTCGTACAGAACGGAACACTGAAATCCGGTGATACGGTATTGGTAGGCCATGAATATGGTCGTATCCGAGCTCTAGTCGATGAGCTTGGCAAGACAGTCAAGACGGCAGGTCCATCTATACCCGTAGAGATTCTTGGTCTCAATGGTGTGCCTGAGGCAGGAGACGAGTTTGTCGTCCTCACCGATGAGAAGAAAGCTCGTGAGATCGCAGAATTCAGGCGTACGCGACACAAAGATACATTGCAGGCATCGCAACAGTCGAATCTCGTAGAAACTATGTTTGCCGGAATCGGTAAGGAAGACCTCAAGGTCTTCAATATTATTCTGAAGACAGATGTGCGCGGCTCACTTGAGGCCATAGTGGGTTCTCTGCAGAAGCTCAACACAGAAGAGGTTGAAGTAAGTATCGTTGCCTCCGGTGTCGGTGGAATCTCTGAAACTGATGTGCATCTTGCCGCAACATCAAAGGCGATGATCATTGGATTTAATGTGCGCGCAGATAAGTCATCGCGCGACATCGTTGAGAACGAAGGCCTGCAACTGCGTTACTACAATGTGATCTATGATGTGATCGATGATATTAAGGCGATCATGGGCGGCATGCTTTCACCGGAGATTCGCGAAGAGATCGTTGGCGTAGCCGAGGTCCGAGACGTGTTCAATTCACCGAAATTTGGTCAGATTGCAGGAAGCATGGTTATCGAGGGCACTGTTTACCGCAGTAAGCCAATTCGAGTTCTGCGTGACAATGTTGTGATCTATGAGGGTGAGCTGGAATCCTTGAGACGCTTTAAGGACGATGCCAATGAGGTTCGCAATGGCATGGAGTGTGGTATCGGCGTTAAGAACTATACCGACGTGAAAGTTGGAGACAAGATTGAAGTCTACGAAACTACCGAAGTGGCCAGGAGCCTTTGAGAATAATTTCTCGGGCAGGTAATTAAACGTGGCAGAAATGTCTGCAAGAGTGCAACGAGTAGCTGATCAGATTCAGCGCGAACTTGCATCGCTAATCCAGATGGAGGTTAACGATCCTAGGGTTGGCATGGTATCGGTCACAGACGTTGAGGTGAGCAGGGATCTAGCTCACGCAAAGATCTATGTGACGGTATTGAACACGATGACTGATGACTCGCAGGTAAACGAGTCGACTCTATCTGAGCCAGGCGATCTGGATAAGTTGGAGATCGAAGAAAATATCAATGCGTTAAATAAGGCAGCCGGGTATCTACGCTCCTTGTTGGCGAAGCGGCTAAGCACTCGCTCAGTGCCGAAACTCCGTTTTTACTACGACGGAAGCATAGAGCGCGGGCAGCAGCTTTCGAGCCTGATAGACAGTGCGCTGGCGGCCGATCAAGACTCGCATTCTTGAGTTCGTTGAGAAATATACCGAGGGTGCAGATTGGGTAAGCGAACAAAGGGTAGGGCCATCGATGGTATTGTCGTATTGGACAAAACCATTGGTCTAAGCTCGAACAGGGCTCTGCAAGAAGTAAAAAGACTATACGATGCGAGAAAAGCAGGGCATACCGGCAGCCTCGACCCACTAGCGACAGGGGTGCTGCCACTTTGCTTGGGCGAGGCGACGAAAGTGTCGCAGTTCTTGCTGGATTCGGACAAGAAGTATCGAGCTAGAGTTAAGCTTGGCGTTAGAACAGATAGCGCAGACAGCGAAGGATGCGAAATAGCCAGACGTGAAGGTTTCGACATCTCACGAGAACAGATAGAGGCGTCGCTGCAAAATTTTCGGGGCGAGATAGATCAAGTTCCACCCATGCACTCGGCACTAAAGGTGAATGGCGTGCCTTTGTACAAGATGGCACGGAAAGGTGAGACCATAGAGCGTGAAGCACGTCGGGTCACCATCTACAGCATCGAATTGACAGAATTTGAAGGCGATGAGCTAGAGTTGGAGATCGCCTGTAGTAAGGGTACTTATATACGAACCATCGCTGATGATCTCGGTCAGCTTCTGGGCTGCGGTGCGCATATCATAGCCTTGCGGCGGACTCAGGCCGGTGCCTTTACCGAGGCAGACTGTGTAACAACACAGCAGCTAAGGGAAGAGAGTGAGCGCGATGGTGTGAGTGCCATTGATGCGCATTTGATACCGATGGATCAGGCGATAGCCTGCTTGCCAGAGGTAGAATTGCCTAGTATCACGGCCAGTTTTATTAAGAATGGCCAGCCAGTTTTGGTGCGACACTTGCCAGCGGAAGGACTGGTAAGATTGTATGAAGAGGGACAGTTTATCGGCATCGGTTGTATAGATGACGATGGCAAGGTCGCTCCAAGAAGGTTAATCGTTACGCAATGATCTCAAGTAGATCGCGATGATAACCAGAGCAGGATTTAGAATTTTACAGGGAAAGGGTCAGGTAACTACTAATATGCGTGGTTATTCTGGTTTTAAAAGGATGTTGTAGCCGTACTTCCTACGGCTTTCATTAATCGCATATTAGGAGAAAGAAAATGGCTTTATCAGCTGAACAGAAAGACACGATCATCAAAGATTACGCGCAAAGCGAAGGCGATACAGGATCGCCCGAAGTGCAAGTAGCTTTGTTGACAGCAAATATCAACGAACTGCAGTCTCACTTCAAAGAGCACATTCACGATCATCACTCTCGTCGCGGTCTGATCCGCATGGTGAACAGCCGCAGAAAATTGCTGGATTACTTGAAGCGCAAGAACCTTGAGCGATACGCGACTTTGATCAAGCGACTTGGCTTACGTCGATAACAATCAATCGAAAATCCTTTGCGCAGCGCCTGATGAGTTGGCGCTGCGCCTATATAAATAATTAGGAAAATATTATGTTTAATCCAGTAAGTAAGACGTTTCAATACGGTAATCAGACGGTTACTTTGGAAACGGGTAAAGTGGCCAGACAGGCAACAGGTTCTGTAGTTGTAACTATGGGGAATACTCAGGTGCTAGCTACCGTTGTGGGTCGCAAGCAAGCGAATCCTGGCGCAGCTTTCTTTCCTTTAACAGTTAACTATCAAGAAAAAACCTATGCGGTAGGCAAAATTCCCGGTGGCTTCTTCAAGCGAGAAGGTCGTCCTACGGAAAACGAAACACTGACATCGCGTTTGATCGATAGACCGATTCGTCCATTGTTCCCCAAGGGCTTCATGAATGAAGTGCAGGTAATTTGTACGGTAATTTCTGCTGATAAAGATGAGCAGGCAGATATAGCGGGTTTGATTGGCGCGTCCGCAGCCTTGTCTATTTCTGGCATTCCTTTCGCTGAGCCAATAGGCGCGGCGCGTGTTGGTTACGATGCCGAAACTGGTTATATGTTGAATCCAACGAATACGCAGCTCGGTACTTCATTATTAGACATGGTAGTTGCTGGCACAAAGTCAGCTGTACTAATGGTTGAATCTGAGGCGAAAGAATTGAGTGAAGATCAAATGCTTGGTGGTGTTCTGTATGCTCACCAAGAGATGCAGGTCGTAATCGATACGATCGCAGAGTTGAAGGCTGAAGTTGGCAAGCCATCATGGGATTGGCAGCCTGAGCCGGTCAATGAAGAGTTAACAGCGGCGGTTGCTACTCTGGTTGGAGCTGGCGTTACCGAGGCTTATCAAGTTTCAGACAAGATGGCTAGACAGGACGCTTTGGGAGTCTTGAAGGCGCAGGCTGTTGAGCAATTAGCCAGCGAAGAGTCAGGTGTTGGTAGCGATGACGTAAAAGATGTTTTTGCGAAACTGGAGAAAAGCACTGTACGTAACCGAGTACTAGACGGTAATCCGCGTATCGATGGTCGAGACACAACTACTGTTCGCGCTATCGAAGTAGAAACCGGCGTTCTGCCTAAGGCTCACGGCTCTGCTTTATTCACACGTGGCGAAACGCAGGCCTTGGTTGTAACTACACTAGGAGCATTACGTGATTCACAGCTAATAGAAGACCTTCAGGGATCTAGAAAAGACCCTTTCATGTTGCATTATAACTTCCCTCCTTATTCAGTTGGTGAAACTGGTTTCATGAGTGGTCCCAAGCGTCGTGAGATTGGCCACGGTCGTCTCGCGCGCCGCGGTGTTGCAGCTGTTATGCCGGCGGAAGAAGAGTTTCCATATGCCATCCGTGTGGTTTCAGAGATTACTGAATCGAACGGTTCAAGCTCTATGGCGAGTGTCTGCGGAAGCAGCTTGGCGATGATGGATGCAGGTGTTCCTATTTCCGCTCCAGTTGCTGGTATCGCAATGGGTCTTATCAAGGAAGGCGATCGCTTCGCTGTTCTAACAGATATCCTTGGTGACGAAGATCACCTTGGCGATATGGACTTCAAGGTTGCCGGAACGGAAGCTGGGGTAACTGCTCTGCAAATGGATATCAAGATCCAGGGCATTACCGAAGAAATTATGGAGCAGGCTCTAGAGCAGGCTCATACGGCTAGAAATCATATCTTGGGCGAGATGAATAAGGTTATCGCAACTGCTAGAGAGTCTGTCTCCGACAACGCTCCGGCGATGGCGATGATCAAGATCGACCCAGACAAGATTCGCGACGTAATCGGTAAGGGCGGTGCAGTTATTCGAGGTATTACTGAGGCTACAGGCGCATCGGTTGACATTGACGATGACGGCAATGTCCGCATCTATGGCGAAGACGCTGTCTCTCGCGATGCCGCACTCGATATGGTTAACGAAATTACGGCTGAAGCTGAAGTAGGCAGAATCTACAACGGTAAGGTCGCAAGAATCGTAGACTTCGGTGCGTTCGTTACAATCTTGCCAGGTAAAGATGGCTTGGTTCATATCTCACAAATCTCGCAAGAGCGCGTCGAGAATGTAAACGAATTTTTGGAGGAGGGTCAGGACGTGCTAGTTAAGGTTCTGGATACCGATGCCAGAGGCCGTATCAAGTTGAGTATCAAGGAAATCAGCGAAGAGGAAAGAGCTGCTCACGTAGCTTAATTCTCTCGATGACTTAAGAAAAGCCCGGGCATTGCTCGGGTTTTTTCGTTTGGGGTTGCAGAACATTCTGTTCGCAGTGGGCACATGATCTATGTTCGTTCTGTCGGGGTTTTGGTTGGGCCGCCATTCAGCGAATTCTACTGCGGTGTAGGGCTATAAGGAATCGCCGGCAAGTTATGTACAGCTGAAGTTTACTGTAAAGTTCTCATGTGCCTAACCTCCAGGAATCGCAATCGAGTTCGCGACTAGCTCAGCGTCGCCCATAAGAGTTCGAGCCTCGGAGTGGTCAGAGAGTTTCTGTGAGTTTAAGACGGGCTTGGATCCAGATGGTAAGACGCTGCAGGCTTTAAGACTTCAAGAACGCGCCAGGGGCCAGGGATTGCCTCTCGATGCGGTGCTATTATGTAACCCAGTCGGTGTGGCCGAGTAGCGATCTTCGAATCCCTTGCTGAATCTATCCGTATTTTTCCTTTGGATTCGCAGTCCCACGGCTAGAATATGAGGAAGTTTTTGCCAGTAAATAAAGGCGCCAAGGCTACTGACTTCGCGTTAACATGAGGATGTGCTGAGACGAATGCCTAGAACTGGGATTTGAGTTCAAATGTCGCTAATATGTAGCTAAAATCAGCCAAAAGTGCTTAAAAAGCGATTATTTGGCATTAGCGGTTAGGCTCTCTATCTGCAAAGCACAATATGTAACAGAATTGGTCAAGATTAGCGCAGAATTCACAAGACAGCCTTGGCATTTTTTGTTTCAATCCCATAGCTGATGGACAGTTTTCCAGGACTGTTCCAGAATAATCGAGACTTGCCCGCCGCATCAGGTAGGGTGGGCAAAAATTTACTAATCGGAGGGTCCGCTGGTGTTAACTACAACCAATCGCTCGTTAACTAGTATATTCGCTAAACTATCTCAGGCCTGCGCTGCCGTTTGCATCATGGCATTGCCAACAATGGCCAATGCGCAATCGGATCAGGTCACATTCCACAAAGACATCGAGCCCATCTTGCAGCGCAGCTGCCAGAACTGTCACCGCGCCGGTGGTGTGGCGCCTATGTCGCTGGTTACTTACGACGAGGTGGCTCCTTTCGCGGGATTGATCGAATACAAGACTGGGCTGCGCGATAGAGCTGGAGCAATGCCTCCTTGGTACATGGAAAAAGACATCGGTATACAGGATTACAAATTTGATCCATCGCTCACCGAAGAAGAGCTAGCAGCCATCTCCACTTGGGCGCGCAGTGGAACGCCGCAGGGTGATCCCGCAAATGCTCCCGAACCTCTGGAATTTAGCGATGATCTGAAATGGACTGCGGGTCAGCCGGACCTGATCATCAACACAAACGATGTAACTAAATTAGCCGGCACTCCTGATTGGTGGGGCGAAATCGATAGAGTGCCAATTGGTCTTGATCAGGATCGCTACGTGAAGTCGGTTGAGATTGTCGAGGTGAATGACGTAAATAATTCTGCAGGGACAGGCCGAGATACGGTTGGCGGCCGCTTTATCTTCCATCACATGATCTGGTCAACGGCAGAGCTTGATGAAAATGGCGAGCGCGTAGAAGGTAGCTCCACAAGCTGGCCGGTTCACGAGGTAGGCAGAAACGCGGATATCTTCGATGAGGATGGCGGGCGTTTGCTGCGAGCCGGTTCTTATGTTGTTTCTGACTCTGTGCACATGCACTCGAATGGAAAAGACACTACTGGTCATCTGGAAATTGGATTTCGTTTTCACCCGGTTGGCTATGAGCCGAAGTATGAGAGGGTTAGCCTCGGTCTGGGTAACGGTGTAGATATCAGCATTGCAGGTAATGAGAAGGATCAGGAATTACATGCTTATACAGTGCTGCAAGACCACACTAAGATTATTTCATTCGAGCCGCACCTGCACGCTCCCGGTGAGCGTATGTGCCTGGAGGCTATTTGGGGCTACACAGTGGAGACTCTCTCCTGTGTAGGCTACGACCACAACTGGGTACGTGGCTATGCCTATGACAACGATGCACAGCCTCTTTTGCCTAAGGGTACGATCATGCACATCGTGGGTTATATGAATAACACAGAAACGAATCCAAATGTGCCTGACCCCAGAAACTGGCAGGGTTCTGGCAACCGATCTGTGACTAATATGTTCATCGATCTAGGGATGCGCGTGAAAATGAATGATGAGCAATTCTTCGAGGAGATGGAGAATCGCCGTCAGACACTAAATCTTGGGCCTAACGATCACGTGATCGGTTGCCCGCTATGTTTGGCGCCGTTGGTTGCGCCGGTTACGGACTCAGATGAGTTGAATAATGAAGTTGCATTGCAGGAGACAAATTAGATATGCAAAGTTTACAAATAAAAGGCGCGAGTAAGTCTATTAGACTGTTCGTGGTCGCGCTTGGTGCTGTTTTTCTATCACCGCTGGTATTATCAGATACATACCGCAGCGGTCAGCACATAGAGCCGGCTTTCGAGGGTTGGCGACCAAACGAAGATGGTAGTTTCAACCTGATGTTTGGTTACATGAACGAGAACTGGGAAGAAGAGCCCGATGTGCCCGTTGGTGAGAACAATATGTTTTCTCCTGGCGAAGCCGACCGTGGTCAGCCTACGCACTTTCTACCGCGGCGAAATCGCTTTACCTTCGAGGTACAGGTACCTTCCGATTGGGGAGACCGCGAGCTTGTGTGGACGCTGAATGTAAATGGCGTCGAGCGCAAGGCCTATGGAACTTTAAAGGCGGACTATCTCGTGGATAACATGGTGATTGCCTCTGAGACTGGTTCTCTGGGCGCAGGTACCAGTAGCCCGGAATCCAGAGCTAACGTTCCCCCAATTGTTACCGTGCAAGGCGATGATATTCGCACCGTGAGAGCGGGTGAGTCTCTGACCCTGCGTACTCATGTCGCGGACGATGGTCTGCCTACGCCCAGTAATCCAGTTGAGGAAGCTAGACGCTTTGCTGAATTTGCGGGCGGACCTCTTGCTGCGGCATTGGTGACTGAAGAAAACGTGCGACAGCGCCTGTTGATGACGCCTCCAGTCAAGGTGACGGTCGACAAGACTAACGGTCTCTTCCTTTCCTGGAATGTCTACCGAGGTGCGGGTAAGGTAACCTACAACCCGCAGATGCCTAAGCCATGGGAAGACACTCGTGCGGGCTCGAACTCTCCATGGGGCTCGCTCTGGGAGCCGACTCCACCCCCTGCAGATGGTATGTATGAGGTAGACATCACCTTCGAAGAGCCTGGCACTTATGTGCTATGGGGCCGAGCAGACGACGGTGGTCTGTATCACGATGCCTATATTACGGTGAATGTGACTGAATAGGATCGGCCTGGTAGTTTAAGCAATGCTAGTTGAAAAGGGCGGTTTACCGCCCTTTTTTGTGTTTGAGATTTATATCATGGACTTAATAGTTTAGATTATAGCGCGTGTTACCTTGGGGTCCGTTCTTTAATTTGTTTCTTTGCAGTATGTACTCTGCGTTCACTTCGTGCAGTCAGTTGGCGACATTGAAGATTTATTGGAAGCTTGCCCTGGTAAGTATCCTGGACATCCCGTTGGCAGGTTTTGGTGCTGCGTTATTAGCGATATTGATGCTGCACAGTGAATTGAATAAATCGGCGAATTATCAGCAGTTCAGAGACATCATGGCGAGCATTGTTATCCCTACTATCTGTTCGGTAGGTATCTACTTCGCATTGCTCTCCCTAGCCCTCGGTATACTTGATTAAGTCGTTATAGCGCATTATTAAGCCGCGGCTACATGTTTCGGCGGTACTGTCCTCCTACCTCGAAGAATGTGTCAGTAATTTGGCCCAGGCTGCAGAAGCGAACCGCGTTCATCAACTCTTCAAAGACATTCTCATTATTGATGGCGGCAGCGCGCAGTCGCTCCAATGCCTGGGCGGAATCATCGGCGTTTCTGGCTTTAAATTCCGCCAAACGGTTTATCTGACTTCTTTTTTCTTCATCGGTAGAGCGCGCTAACTCGATCTTCGGCTGCGATTCCGGTTCTGGATTGAGGAAGGTGTTAACACCGATTAGTGGCAGGCTGCCGTCATGTTTTCGATGCTCATAGAGCATCGACTCGTCTTGAATTTTGCCGCGTTGATATCCGGTTTCCATCGCGCCCAGCACGCCGCCGCGTTCGGAAATACGTTCGAATTCCTGTAGTACCGCTTCCTCAACCAGATCGGTCAGTTCCTCGATGATAAAAGAACCCTGGTTGGAGTTCTCATTGACCGCCAGGCCCCACTCCTTATTGATGATCAGCTGTATCGCCATTGCTCGCCGCACCGATTCCTCGGTAGGTGTGGTTACGGCCTCATCGTAGGCGTTGGTGTGTAGGCTATTGCAATTGTCATAGACCGCGATCAATGCCTGCAGCGTAGTGCGAATGTCGTTGAAGGACATCTCCTGAGCATGCAGTGACCTGCCTGAGGTTTGAATGTGGTATTTCAACTTCTGACTTTGTTCGCTCGCGTTATATTTAAAGCGCATTGCGGTAGACCAGATTCGGCGTGCGACTCTTCCCAGCACCGTGTATTCGGGATCCATTCCGTTGGAGAAGAAGAACGAAAGATTGTGGGCGAAATCGTCAACCTTCATGCCGCGGGCAATATACGCTTCGACGAAAGTAAAACCGTTAGATAGGGTGAACGCCAGCTGCGAAATCGGATTCGCGCCCGCCTCGGCGATGTGGTAACCCGAGATCGATACCGAATAGAAGTTTCGAATCTTATTCACACTGAAGTATTCCTGAATATCGCCCATTAGCTTGAGGCTAAATTCGGTGGAGAAGATGCAGGTATTCTGCCCCTGGTCTTCCTTAAGAATATCTGCCTGAACGGTGCCACGAACATTCTCTAGGGCCAGCGCCTTTATTGTTCGGTACTGATCGTCGTTGGGTGCACTGCCGTTCTCGCTTCGAAATTGATCGAGCTGTTGATCGATGGCAGCATTCATATACATGGCCAGTATTGTCGGCGCCGGGCCATTGATAGTCATAGATACCGATGTGGTAGGGCTGGCTAGGTCGAAGCCCTTATAGAGCTCTTTCATGTCGTCGAGGGTGGCAATCGACACGCCAGAATTTCCAACTTTGCCATAGATGTCAGGCTGCATGGCCGGGTCGAAGCCATAGAGGGTTACAGAATCGAAGGCGGTAGAAAGCCTCTTCGCCGCCGAATGATCAGAGAGTTGTTTGAAACGACGATTGGTGCGGAACGCATCGCCTTCTCCGGCAAACATACGTGTCGGATCTTCAGACTCACGCTTGAATCTGAATACGCCAGCGGTAAAGGGGAAACGCCCTGGTACGTTCTCAAGTAATAGCCACTGCAATAGTTGGCCATGGTCTTGATAGTTGGGCAGTGCCACGCGGCTTATCTTCGTGCCCGAGAGTGAGGTGCGAAACAGTGCGGTATGAAGCTCGCTATCGCGCACCTTAACGACATACTCGTCTTTGGCGTAGTCTGATTTCAGTTGTGGCCAAGCATCTAGCAGGCGCTTCGCCTTTTCATCCATCGCATTGTCTTTGGCTGTGATCAGTTCGTCCAATACGGAGCTATCCTTAGAGTTCAAATCCAGCATGGACTTGCTGGCGATGAGTTGTTGTCGCTCACGCGCCAGCTGTGACTGAGTTTGCACCCGTTCATGATAGTCGCGCACTATCTCCGCGATCTCTGCAAGATAGCGCTGTTGTTGCGCAGGAATTATTAGACTCGTCTGCGTCGATTTCTTCCCGTTAATTGCTGCGATGGCTTGTTCATAATCTGGCAACCCATGTGAACGCAGTAGCGGTACTAGGGCCTGATACAGGGCAGTTATGCCGTCATCATTAAACTTCGATGCGATTGTTCCAAAGACGGGCATTTCATCTGGCATCTGCGTAAAGGCTTCGCGATTGCGTTGCACCTGCTTGCAAACATCTCTTAGTGCATCTTCACTACCCTTGCGGTCGAACTTATTGATCGCAAATACGTCCGCATAATCCAACATATCGATCTTTTCCAGTTGGCTGGCAGCGCCAAATTCGGGAGTCATTACATACAGTGACGTGTCTACGAAGGGCACTATGCCGGCATCACCCTGGCCGATTCCGGGGGTCTCGATAATGATCAGGTCGAAGCCGGAGACTTTTATTGCGGCGACAATTTCGCTTAGCCTCTCGGGTATCTCGACGGAAGAATCTCTGGTGGCGACGGAGCGCATGAATATATTTGGATGGCCGATGGCATTCATTCGAATCCTGTCACCAAGCAAGGCGCCACCTGTCTTTTTTCTAGTTGGGTCGATAGCTAGCACAGCAATCTTAAGGGAGTCGCTGCTGTCCTGTCGAAAACGCCGTATGATCTCATCCGTCGATGAAGACTTGCCGGCACCTCCGGTTCCCGTGATTCCAAGAATGGGTGTATTCAATCGAGTCGATGCTTGCTGTTTCAGGGTTTGGAGTTCTTGATCGGCATATTCTTCATTCTCGATGCCGGTGATAACGCGGGTCAGGACTAGCCTGTCACCCTCGTCCAGCTGTGTTAGATCGGGAGCGGCGGGGCGGCTCTTGCCGCCGCTACAGCGATTCAGCATGTCGTCGATCATGCCCTGCAATCCAATAGCCTGCCCATCGTTAGGGGAGTAGATACGGGATACACCATAGTTGTGTAATTCTTCAATCTCGGCGGGAATGATAACGCCGCCGCCACCACCAAATATTTTTATATGATCGGCACCCATTTCGCGGAGTCGGTCTACGAGGTATTTAAAATACTCGATATGTCCGCCCTGATAGGAGCTGATAGCAATTGCATCGACGTCTTCTTGAATCGCAGCCTCGACGATGTCCTGAACCGAGCGATTGTGAGCGAGGTGAATAACTTCAGCGCCACTAGATTGCAGAATGCGGCGCATGATATTGATTGCCGCATCATGGCCATCGAATAGGCTGGCGGCGGTAACGAAACGAAGCCACTGTCGCTTCGATGGCGGCGCAGATGAAGTCTTCGCTGTTTCATTAAGAGATGCTGCTGACAATGCTAGGCCCCTGATCTTACGCTCCGTCTTGAGGAGCATTAGTCTAGCGCACTATGGGAGTCAGTTCACGGTGATATGGGGTGTTTGCCCAGAAAGGCGAGTATCGCATCGGCAGTTTCCCGAGGCTTTTCCAGCCCCATCGCATGGCCGGCTGCCTGTAGGTTAACCAGGGTAATTCGATCGCCGAATTGTTCCTTCATGCGCCTGCCATTTTCTGGCGGGGCAGTCTTGTCATCTACTCCCTGGACTATCAGCATAGGTCCGCTGCCACCCGCCCACCATTGCTCTAGCGGCGTAGCCCGGTTCGCCATGCTCTGGGAGTGCTGTGCCTCGGGCCAATAGTTTAGGCCTCTGACATAGTCCAGAACCAGCCCATCATTCGTCTCTGGAGAGAAAAGCGTTCGTCTTGCCAGTTCAAACTTCTCGGGCTCAGATAGAGTTGCGTCCCCCAATAGACGGCCAAGCTCGCCTGGGGTGGTCAATGGCTTGGAGAGACCTCCCGCCGCAATGAGGGAGATACTGGCGACTCGCTCGGGATATTCAGTGGCAGCGGCACGAGAGGTTCTATTGCCCAGTGCCCACCCAAGCAGATGTGCTCTTTCCAATCCAAGGGCATCGATAACGGCGACTAGATCTGCTGCGTAGTCATAAAGTGTCAGCCCCTCCAGCTCGCCGGTGCTACCCATAATACCGCGCTGATTTACTGCGACGACACGGTAGCCGGCGTCGGCAAGAAAGGGGGCGAGATACTTATAGCGGGTAATATCGGCGCCGGAGCCGGGCAGGGCGATTAGGGTCTCATCGTTGCTTAAGGTGGATTCCCACACGGCGACCTGCAGCCGGGCATGTCCAATATCGATTGTTTTCTCAGTGCGTTCGGCGGCAAAGGCTGTGCTGCACAGGAGCAAGAAAAGTGGAATTAAAAATTTGTGTCTGACAGCAACAAGCTGAATTTTCAGGTACATTGTTTTCTCCATTGTGTGAACGAAGATTCAACCGATTGAGCCATGATTCTATCACGTGTAGGCGATTCGCCAAGTGCTCCGGCTTCACTGACAGTCTGACTCGCTAACTCCTTTTCTCATTTAGGTTTTCCCTTGGCTCTTCGGTATAGTGCGACCATGGAAGCCTGGATAGTATTTACACTACTAGCTGTCGTTATGCAGTCAGTTCGTACCGCCGCGCAGAAACAGATCGCGCAGAGCATTAGCGTGCTAGCGGCAACGCTCGCGCGTTATCTGTTTGGTTTGCCCTTTGCGGTTTTGTATTTTCTGGTTCTAAAAAATTTCTACCAAGGCGAAGCCGTCACCGGCAACGCAGTTTTCTATCGTGCCGCAATTTTGGCCGCCATATCGCAGATTTTCGCTACCGTGTTTTTAATTAAGGCGCTGACGCTGCGCAACTTCGCTGTTGGAACTGCCTTGGCGAAGACCGAGGCACTGCTAACGGCCATCCTCGGTGCCGTATTCTTTTCGGCAGTACTCAGTGTCACGGCCTATCTATCGGTACTCGTCGGCGTAGCGGGCGTTCTTGTCGCTAGCAGTTGGAAGCTTAGCCTGCGTGATCTGACAGAGAATGAGAGCATCAAGTATGGAGTCGGGGCGGGCCTTGGTTTTGCTCTGGCATCTCTATGGATTCGAGAGGCATCTCTGTCATTGGATGTGTCGAGGCTGTTGAGTGCATCTGCGGTGCTGCTATTTATGGTGAGCATTCAGACCGTAATGTGCCTTTTGTATGTGTTGCTTAGTGAGCGCGATCAACTATTCTTGCTGATGATTCGATGGAAGTCTTGCATGTTCATAGGCTTTACTTCTCTGGCAGGCTCGGTGGGATGGTTTACGGCGATGAGCCTGCAAGATGCTGCACTTGTCAAAACCCTTGGCCAGACGGAGTTTGTAGTAACGCTTCTAATAACTTACTTCTACTTCGGGGAAAGAATCACGTTGAAGGAATGTCTGGGTATCGTGCTGGTCGCGATAAGCGTTATTCTATTGATAGCCGCGACTTAGCTTAACAATTTTTAAGAACCAGTCGCTGCGCAAGTTTTCAATCCGATCGATGAGAAAGGCTACTCGGCCAACAACTCTGCGTTGTATCTCAGTTCCTTGAGGCGTGTGAGAATTTCCTGATTCTGTGCGGCGTCTCTTGTCTCTACTGTCAGGTACAGGTCTGCTTTCTTGATAGGCATCCTCGCCAACAGGCACAACGATGCTGTCTAGGTCTGGCTGGGCCTGCAGTATCTCCAGTGCCACAGTTTCCTGGCCTGCTATGATGTCTACAGCGTTATAGGGATGAACGAAGGTCAGATGTTCGGATTCGGCGATCTGTTGCGCATGAGCTGCAGTCTCGTCTAAATTGTCGCCACTGAGGACAACTCTGGCGCCAAAGTTCTTTGTATCCTTAACCTTCACATTGCGTGTGTTCTTGGACATTACGATGGTGGCAGGTATGCGCAGGCGCTCAGCATGACAGGCAACGGCCTTGGCATGATTTCCTGCAGACATGACGATAACGCCTTTCACCTAGCCCTGCTTCTTAAGAAGCAGTAATTTGTTAAGAGCGCCGCGGGCTTTGAAGGAAGCGTTTAATTGAAAATTTTCGAATTTCAGATAGAGATCAGTGCCAGCCATGGCCGACAGAGTCTGCGGTTGCTCGAAGCGGGTATCTATTATTGCCTGGGTGATTCGAGTCGCAGCGTCTTGAATGTCTTTAACAGTGAGTGTCATGGGAGGGCATAACGGGGGATTAGTATAAGCATTTAAAGCCTTGGTGCCTGCTGCGGGCTCTGCCCGAGTAGCAGTTCATACTAGCGTTACTTTTATGGATGCAAAAAAAAGCCCAGCAATCTATCTCTGGGCTTCTCTTCAAAGAGGGCGTGCTTCTAACAACAAACACGCCTTCCGGTTCTCGCTATATCTGCAAGATCTTAAAACTCATAGTTAACGCGTGCATAGAGAATGCGCCCTAATGGGTTCTGAATCTGCGAGATAACTCCTGCAATCATGCCAGTCTTCTGCGCTTCGCGATCAAACACGTTACGCGCACCGATGCTTATTCCTGCCGAACCACCGAATAGCTCTAAGTCGCTATAGGTATAGAACATATCGGTCTGGGTCCAGGCACGTACAACGTCGGTAGAAGTCCAAAGGTTTTGAGGACGCAGAAAGCGCTGAAAGCTAAACTCGTTTGCGTCGAAGATCACCTCGTCGACGTAGCGCACAGTAGCGTTAAAGCCATGGTGTCCAAGCGACCAGCCAATGTTTGCATTGGCTCGCCACTCAGGAATAACCGGCACCGCGCCGAAGGAGTTATTCTGATTACCCTTCGCTTCACGCACTGGAGTTAGACTAGACTCCTGCCAAGTGTAGGTATCCACGTAGGTGGCACTCAAACCTGTGCGGAAATTACCCCAGCTACCCAAGCCGAACGCGTCCAGGTCGAAACTGTAGTTAGCTTGGATATCCCAGGCTTTAACTAGCATAGTCGACGCATTGGTTTCGCTGCGGTTGATGCGAGTGGTGGTTTCGATATCCAGAGGGTCACGCTGAATACGCGGATCCGATAGTGGATTGGCTACCCAAGCCGTGAGTTCAGCTATCGATGGGTAAGGCTGCGCATTAGTAGCAGCAAAGCCTGTTGTTTCCTGAAATTTCGCAAAATCCGCTCTCACGATATCCTGAGTCGTGGTGTCCACAATCCGGTCTACGAAGTCAGTTTCACTGTAGGTTAGGTGTATGTCCAGACCATCCATTGGTAATAAATCGATGCCGAATGACGTGCTGTCCGAAGTCTCCGAAACTAGGTTTGGGTTACCCGTTCTACAGGAAGTGATGAAGCCCGAGAATGTGGTGAAGAGGTCATCCACGTTACTAAGGGCGCAGGAGTCTGGCGCGTTAAGCTGATTCAGGGTTGGCACAATAAAGGCCTCGCCTTGAGTAGCTCGCAGTGTCACCCAGTCAGCAGGCGAGTAAGTGATACCGAACTTGCTAACGACATCGCCCTGGCCAGTACTGAATTGCTCATCACGCACCGAGGCGCTGATCTCAAGGTTATCAAGAATCGGGAACGAGAACTCGGCAAAGTACGAGTCACTGGTGCGGCTGAATTTTGTCGGATAGGCTCCGATACTGTTCAGACGATCATCGCGCTGTTGGTGCCAAGTTGGTACGTTCTCATCAGTTTCATCGCGACGTTGATAGCCGAATGCTGCGCCGATTGTGCCGCCTGGTAACTCGAAGCCACCCGGGGCGATGGTGCCGTTGATGACCAGATCGAAGGTCTGCAGCGTGTCTTTGTTGTCTACGCGATCACGCGTATAGATAGCGTCTGCTACGGCCTGCGGAGTGCGCATCGGTGAATTATCGGCAGCGCCGAACGGGTTGAAACAAGCACCGGCGTCACGAACCTGGTCACAATTGAGGCCCTGTTCTACTGCGCTAAAGCTAAAGTGCTGAGTCTGTGCGCTAACTACGTTGCGCTGGCCAAACATATAGGTTGCAGAGCCTTCCCATCCGTCTAGATAAGGCACGGTAAAGTCGGCGCCGAAGGCTAGGCGCATATCACGCTCGTCATTCTCCTTGCGGCTAATCTGGTCGCTATCGGGCCCGCCGAATATTGCTGGGTTAGTGTTGGCGAGGCCAAAAGGCAGCCAGGCACTACTAAACGGCACATCTTCGTTAAACGGTACACCGCCGTTCGGATCGTTAGCTATATTAGCAAATTGGTTACCGGCTAGAACTACGGCGCCGTTGGCATCACGCAGTGGCTGCTGATTGCCATAGGGGTCGCTGAGTATCATGCCGTTGCCATCGAGCAGCGGCTGAGCAAACAGCTCGCGGCCGTCACCTGCAACAGCCCTGAAAGGGTTGCCCGGCAATTCGCCGCGCACGGTGGGCAAATCGCCAAACCGGGTACCCGGATTTCCCTGATTCTGGCGTCCGTGGCCCTGCCATCTACCCCATAAAACTTGACCTGTCAGGGATAGATCCTCATTCACTTCCCAATTGATATTGGAATACAGTGAGGCTTGAGTTTTTTGCTCTACGAAATCTCTAGTGTCTGCAAAGGGAAACCAGCAACGCCCCAGGGCGAGGGTTCCGAATTTATTGCCGCCCTGTACCAGAGGATCTGTCACAGGGTCTGTGCCACAGATAGGGTCCGGGGTACTTTTGGTAGTGCCGAGGAGTGCGCCATTATCATCACGCTGGGGTACATTCCAGTTAGCGGGGTTGGCGCCGCTGTTGTCGGTTAGGCCGGCTAAGGCGAGTTTGGGTCTGTCGGTCCACTGAAGTGTGCCGTTGTGCCTGAAAGAGCCCGCAGCTACAATATCGACACCGCCGCCAAGGTCTTTGCCCCAAAGAAACGATGTGGTCTGGTCTCTGAAGTCTCCACGAGAATCTTCTTCGTTAAAATGTTCAATCTTCAGTCCTTCATAGGACTTGTAAGGCAGTATGTTGACAACGCCCGCCACGGCATCGGTGCCGTATAGTGCGGCGGCTCCGTCTGTCACGATATCCATCTGCTGTATAGCAATGCTTGGTAGAAGCCATTGCACATTAGGGTTGGTTACTCGCTTTCCGTCGATCAACTGCAGCGTTGCCCTCGTGCCCAGTCCGCGTAGGTTAAAGGCGGCGCTATTACTCGAGGCGCCACTGGCCTGAATCGAGTTGGTTACACCGGAGCCATTGTTGAACGTCATGTTTTGAACAACCTGGGCCATATTGAGCGTGCCTTGTGCAACGAGGTCATCTGCGGAAAGAGTTGTAATCGGAGAGGCGGCGATGATGCCCTCTGAGCGTCGGATATAAGATCCGGTCACAACGACCTCTTCAACATTTGTATCCTGTGCAGAAGCGTAATACGGCGTACCCAGCATGCCCAAAGCCACGCTGGTATAGAGAATCGAGCGTTTAAATTTATTAGAACAATTGTGGGGATTCATTCTTTTACTCCCTGAAATGTTTATATTTTATTATAATAAGACTGTGTCTCCAGTAGCTCGCCATATTGCCTTGTGTAGATCACACCGAATAGAACGATTAGGCAGGTATATCACACTAACAATGACCCTTCCAACTATTCCTAAAGAGCCATTTCAGTAACCCAAAGGATTATTGAGAACGTCACCAAATTATACAAATAGTGTTACAAAAATACCCATATTCAGTTATATAGTAGAAAAGACGTTCGGTAACTTGGTGGCTATGTGGCTGACCCCAATTATTTGTAGTTTCTGTCCCGTAAAGACCGGCAATCCACTGCGATTTGCGAGCCGGTTGCGGGCCACAATTCATAGTTTTTTTCTTTTGGGGGTTCTAAGCTTAGCCTAGATGCGAAAATCCTGGCCAGTTATGGACCTCAGAGTATCGTGATTCGAGAAGAAGCTCAGGTGCTTGCTCAGGCGTGCCGCAACTATCAGCGAACGAGAGATAGAGCAGCTTCTGTCTGTATCAAATTAGAGCCTATTGTCTTAGCGTTTTTTGCTATCATGATTTCCGAACTAGCGTAATAATCTAAGGGGTTGTCATGGTAAGGAATATCCTGATTTTGGTTTCGATAATTTTCAGTACTGCTCTGTCTGCGCAGGTGGCTGATCAATGGAAAATCATTCATGCCGGCACACTGCTCAGTGATGCGCGTGAAGATGTTAGGTCAGAACAAAGTATTATTGTTAGGAATAATCAGATTATGGAAGTACGCGATGGCTATGTCTTGCCATCACAGGTGAGCGGAGCGGCGAACGCTATGGTGATTGATCTAAGAGGTCAGTTTGTCATGTCCGGCCTCATTGACGCACATACACATATTCTCAGTCAGCAGGAACCAAACGGTCGCGAAATTCGCGTTACGCGTTCATCGCAACTCACTACGCTGATGGGGCTTGAGTTCGGTATGCGCACATTACGTGCCGGGTTTACAACGATTAGGAACGTGGGCGGCGATAGAAATGCAATCTTTGCTCTTCGCGATGCTATCAATCAAGGGATAGTAATGGGCCCGCGCATTAGAGCCGCAGGTCAGGGGATAACGCCAACGGGTGGACATGGCGATGGCGGTGGTTTTCGTGACGATATATTTCCTCATCCACATTCCGGAGTTTGCGATGGCGTGGCTGAGTGCCGCAAGGCAGTACGGACTCAAGTGAAGTATGGCGCCGACCACATAAAATATGTAGCAACAGGAGGCGTACTGAGTCAGACCGCAACAGGAACAGGCCAACAATTTACCGATGAGGAACAAGTTGCGCTGGTTCAGGCTGCGCATGCGATGGGCAGGAAAGTCGCCGCCCACGCACACGGGAAAATTGGTTTGGAGGCGGCGCTGCGAGCAGGCGTTGATTCCATAGAGCACGGCTCCTATCTGGACGAGGAGACGGCCGAGTTGTTCGTTCAGACAGGCGCCTATCTGGTGCCGACTCTGATTGCAGGTTACACAGTCGAGCGAATCGCCACTGAGAGGCCTGATTTTTTCGTTCCCGAGGTTCGACAGAAGGCGCTTGAAGTCGGCCCGGTAATGAGGAATGCGCTTAGGATCGCCTACGAGCGAGGCGTAAAGATTGCCTTTGGTACCGATGCGGGCGTGAACGATCACGGAACTAACGCCTATGAGATGGTGCTCATGAACGAGGCGGGCATGGCAGAGCGGGACATATTAATCTCCGCCACTGTCAATGCGGCAGACCTGATGGATCTGACTGACATTACCGGTACCATAGAGGCTGGCAAAAATGCAGATATTATTGCCACTGCCGGCAATCCGCTTGAAGATATCTCGGCGCTGATGAGGCCGACCTTTGTCATGGCGCGGGGCAATGACGTTAACCTGAATGTGCCTCCGGTTGATCTATTTCCCTGGCCAGAAATCTAAAAAATTAGTACTGAAAAAAGATAGTGGCGGACAGAGTAGGAGTTAATTAGTAGCTTTGAAAAGTGATGAATTTAGGCGCATGTGGGATGAAATGCAGCGAGATGGCTACTTTACAAACCATCCTCACTATACCGACTTCCTCGGCCACACCCCTTCAAAGGAGGATCTCGAGCTCGACAATGCGGTAATCGCCCTAAATTTTGAGACTCAGAATGTGTCGATGCCTGTGCCGTATTCGGACAGTCTTGAGAGAAGTATAAAAAGAACTGAATCGCTGTGGTTGTATAAGATGTTCGACCTGCCCAGAACTGGCACCGCACTGGATATAGGCTGTGGTTTTGGAAGGTCTGTTAGCTGGATGGCTGACAATTACGACAAAGTAATTGGTACTGATATTTCGAAGCATGTAATTGCTGCGGCGACAAAAAACTGTGAGCATCTGGATAATATAGTTTTCTATGTAAACGGGCCCGACTCGCTACCGGCCGATATTCTTCCCGCCAGTGTTGATGTTGCTTATATTTTTACCGTTTTGCAGCATATCCCTCGCGAATATACACAAAACATTCTCTGTAGCGTGGAGCGGGTGCTAAAGCCTGGTGGCAGGGTCGTCTTCAATCTCCTCTCTAATATAAACGAAGAGCTCAATGAGGGAGAGCAGCACACGGAATGGGCCATTGGTTATAGTGAAGACCAGGCTAGAAATCTGCTCAGGGACTCTGGTCTCAGAGAGGAAAGACTGGTGTATTGGGGCCGACCAGAGACGGCTATCAATTGGCTATGGGTGTCAGGGATTAAGCAATGAATGCGGTGGGCTGACTCGGTTGATCGGCTTACCAGATTAGTAGCATTGTTCCTCTTCGCTCTTCAAGGTTAAAATGAGCGTCATGAGATCTCTACTCCTAGTGGGCCTGGTTGCCCTGGTTTCTGCCTGCAATAGCAATCGTCCTTCCTTCACAGCTATGAGCGAAGTAGAGCTGGCTGCATTCAATCGTACAGTGCCCTTGGCCGAACAGGTCTATTGCGTGGAACAGGCTGGAACCTCCACCTATATTCGACGGCGCATCTGTCAAACCTATGCGCAATGGCTGTCCCAAAATGAGAGGGATGCGATGAGGCTGGACGTGTTGAATTCGAGTCCCGGTTTCGGCCTGCCTAGCACCATCGGTGATACCCCGCAGCGTTAATTCAGACAAGCGCAATCGAGGTGCTTCACCCCCGTAAATTCGCTTCTTGCCCCCCATGCCTTTAGCCCCTTTTTTGACGGGACTTCCTTCTTGATCAAGATCAAGTTTTCTCCTAATAACTACAATACAGTCAGCTTTCCCCGCCTCGCGGGAGGCAGGCTTTATATGTGCTAGGGAGTTCTTTAGCTTGAGCGAAAAATTTTGCCGAGAACGTGGCCTCTATAAATCTGGTCATTCGTTTGGTTGTAGGTCAAATGAACATTAGCCTATCGGTTGCTTATCGGGCACACTTCACTAGCAAAAGAATTGGAATAGGCTAGCAGCGGAAATGAATATACTACACATCTCGGACATGCATTTTGGTCCCCGTCACTGGCAAGGCAATAATGAATTATTACTGCAGAAGCTAAACAGCTTTTCGGCGGATCTTCTGATAAATACTGGCGATAACACGACAGATGCCCTCGAGAACGAGTTCAAAGCCGTGGGCAGCTTTCTGAAGTCGATTGATTGCAAGCACATCATTTCGATCCCGGGAAATCACGATAAACGCAATATGCGCAGCGCCGATTATTTCCGTCAATATATCGAGGACGTAGACGTCCTGCGGCCACTAGATCGCAACAATTGTAGAAAGAAAGGCATTTTCCTTGACGCGAATGTCAATGGCGTAAAAGACCATTTCACCGATATCAACTTTCTTAAAAATATCACAATCGACGGAGAGTCTGTGCTGGTAGTCTGCCTAGACTCCAGCGAGCTCTATGAGGACAACGGTTTCATAGATGCGGAAATGCTAAGAACAGTATCTGATGCAATTAGTAAAGCGACTTACGATCGAATAATACTTCTTAACCACCATCCTATCCTCGATACGGATTCAGACCCACTCTTCAATTCCAGAACCGTTATAGCATTCGTAATAAAGCACAATATAGAACACTTCTTCTGTGGGCATTCCCATCAGCTTTCGATCATGAGATCTACTGACCTGTATCACAATCATTCCTTTGCTCAATACAAGAATGGTTCGCTATCGAGCGCCAATACTCCAAGCGATTCCAATATGTTTATGTACTACAAAAATTTTGGATCAGAAGAAATGAACATTCATGTCGTTCGGGCGATTGTTGATGGTGACTCCCTGAATTTCAAAGAAGAAGTAATTGCCGTTAATAACTAGAGCAACAATACAATCATGAGCAGCCTGGGCGCGCCGAACTTAGCCTGGGAGATGCGCATCGTCGTTAGTATGTGCTTGGGCTACGGGATGTTAATGCTTTGTAGAACGGTGGTAGGTGTCGCCGGTCCTGCGATGTTGGCTGACCCCACACTCACGCTCGACACCGCGACATTTGGAGCCATTCTTGGTTGGGGTACGGCTGGTAACTTAACCGGGAAGCTCACAACAGGTGTTCTCGCCGACAGGCTTGGTGGTAGTAAGGTATTTGTCTGGGCTGTCGGTCTGGCAGCGGCTGCGACATTTGTATTTGGTAGCCTATCGAGCAATCTCGCTTTCTTTGCACTCTATTTTCTCACGGTATTTGCCAAGTCTGCCGGTTGGCCAGCGATGGCGAACATCATTAGAGTCTGTTTTGACCAGGCCAAGCATGGTCGTGTATGGGGCTTTATCGCCACAAGCTCTAGAGTAAGTTCGGTTGCAACTACTCTACTGGTTAGCAGTCTGCTTCTCATATTGTCATGGAGAGGCCTGTTTTATATGGCTGGGGCGTTGGCATTTTTGGGTGCCTTCATCTTGCCCCGATATCTAAGAGACTCTTGGAAGAATACAGACGCAGTGGCGGATCAGCCGGAAGAGTCAACAGAAGTACTTTCGGCCCGGTCAGAAGATCATCCGCTCAGTAAAACAGAGGCACGTGCTGCCATCACCGTTTTTCTCAGCAATCCAAGGTTCTGGCTAATAAGTCTTGGTGTTTCTTCGCTGGCGGTTCTGTTTGAGTTTCAGGTGTTTATTCCCATTTATCTCAGTGAGACATTTAGCCTGATACCGGCACAGGCGGGGATGGCTTCCTCGGCATTTCCACTTGGATGCCTGGTCGCGGTTTTCAGTGGCGGCTTCATCTACGACAAGCTTTCCAAGAAGAATATTGTCTATACAATGAGTGCCAGTCTACTTGTGGCTGTGTGTTGCCTGCTGGGTTTGTGGCTTCTTGGTGTCTATGATCTCGGGGCTACGCTGGAATTGGCAATGACTATCGGATTGATATTTGTTTTCGGCTTTGCGATCTCGCCGGCATATTACATCCCGATGAGTGTCTTTTCTATCGGCTTTGGTGGCAGGCACTGTGGCTTGCTGGTTGGACTAATCGATGCCTTCGCTTATTTTGGCGCAATGATGTTCGACTTCATTGGTGGTGTAGTGGCAAACAAAGAAGGTGGCTGGCAGGATTTTATTCTTATATTAATTGTGACCTCCATTTTGGCGACAATTATCATGACCACATTCCTCTACCTGGATTACCGTGATTCGGAACGTGATCTTGCCTCAGCGGTACTTGGCTAGAACAGGTCGGCGGTTGCAAAGAAGCAATTTTATGCTGTTTTTTGCTGGATTTAGGCGTTAACTTATCAATACCGAACGCGAAGCTTTCAGCTGCGCTCAGGTATCTATTACCCTGAAAATTTCCGTTGCCTTTGAAATGACAGCCTCGTTACCACCCATAATAAAAAGCAGGTAGACCGCATGAAAACCGGAAGAACTCTGTTTGTCCTGACGCTCACACTCCTTACTCTATGTTTGCCTCGATTAACCTTAGCGCAGACTAAGATTTCCTACGGGCAAGATCCTATGCAATACGGGGAGCTTTCGTTGCCGAAAGGTGATGGCCCATTTCCGGTTGTTACTTTCTTACATGCTGGCTGCTGGCGCTCAAGCGAGGCCATGATCAATAGCTATCGTGCAATGGCCGAGGCTATGCTTGAGCATGGCATTGCCGCCTGGAATATGCAGTATCGTGGAGCCACAAGCTCTGGTGGTGGCTGGCCAGGAACCTGGTTGGATATTGCCAATGGCTTTGATGCGCTGGAAGAAATTGCGCAGAGTTACCCCATCGATCTACAGAAGGCGATCGTGGTGGGTCATTCCTCGGGCGGGCACTACGGTGCGTGGTTGGCAATGAGGTCGCAACTTCCTCCCAACAGCGAGATCTATGTGAAACCCAAGGTGAATCCCATGGCACTGGTAATGGCCGATGCCTATATCAATCCGCTATTAATTGCCTCCATCGGTGATACTGGAGAGATATACTGCGGTGAACCCCTTTTGGAAAAGTTAGTGGGTGGCCCGGTGGAGGACAATATCAATAACTTCTTGCAGATCTCGCCTCTGGAGTGGTTGCCTTGGGGAATTCCGCAGGACTTCATAGTGAGTACCTACCGCTATCCGCTTTCGCTGCCTCGTGTGTTGGCTCAGGGAAAGACGTCAATGCGTAAAGTGCCGGATTATCCAGCGCTGGCCGTACTCGCCGGAGATGAGATCAACGTACGCCTGATTAGTAACGAAGGCCACGGTAATTTTGTGCGCGAGGGTGAGCGTGGCTATTATGCGACAATTTCTGCCGTATTACGTTTGCTAGGTAAGATAACGGAGTAACCAGGAACATGAGAGTAGAGCAATAACACAAAATTGTATTATTGCTCTGCTGTGCTTTTTAGGACCACTTCTTCTGTGTGGGTATCAGCATGATTCGAGGATTGAAAATAGCTGATCCATCGTCGGGCGATCAATGGGTTCGTAACTCGGGTAGACGAAACGCAATACGCCCTTT
>Ga0115558_1000394_pt1 | contig 29067 bp, 20 predicted proteins | sample COGITO_mtgs_1104_4_FD_87279 | JGI IMG/M metagenome (GOLD analysis project Ga0115558, IMG submission 87279) | Pelagic marine microbial communities from North Sea - COGITO_mtgs_110426 | ecosystem: Environmental > Aquatic > Marine > Epipelagic | place: Germany:Helgoland, sampling site Kabeltonne... | reverse complement strand
GCCTTGGCGATGATGTCGCCGTCGGCGAGCCAGGGGCGCGCCATCGAAACAAGATCCGCGCATCCATCGGCCAGCACCTGCTCGGCCACCTCCGGCATGTTGATGCGGTTCGTGGTGACCAGCGGCAGGCCCACCTGGCCCATCAGCTTCTTGGTCACCCAAGCGAATCCGGCGCGGGGCACCATGGCGGCGATCGTGGGGATGCGCGCCTCGTGCCAGCCGATGCCCGTGTTGATGATGTCGGCGCCGGCGGCCTCGATGACCTGCGCCTGCTCTACCACCTCACCCCAGCCGTTGCCCTCCTCCACGAGGTCGAGCATGCTCAGGCGGTACATGATGGCAAAGTCGGGGCCGCAGGCTTGGCGAATGCGGGAAATGATCTCTTCTGGAAAACGCACCCGGTTGGCGAAGTCGCCACCCCAAGCGTCGGTCCTGTGGTTGGTTTTGCGCACCAAAAACTGGTTGATGAGGTAGCCTTCGGAGCCCATGACCTCCACGCCATCGTAGCCGGCTTCGCGGGCCAACACCGCGCAGCGCACATAAGCGCGGATGGTGCGCTCCACGCCCCTGCCGCTGAGCGCCCACGGGCTAAACTTGCTGATGGGCGCCTTGCCCTTGGACGGGGCAACGCAGAAAGGATGGTAGCTGTATCGGCCGCCGTGCAGAATCTGCAGGGCGATGCGGCCACCGGATGCGTGGACGGCATCCGTAACCTGGCGGTGTTTGCCCGCTTGAGCCGAACGCATCAGGGTCGCGCCGTGGGGCGCCAGTTTTCCAGCCCGATTGGGTGAGATGCCCCCGGTGACGATGAGCCCGGCACCGCCTTCGGCGCGTTCAGCATAGAACTTGGCGAGCTTGGTGAATCCGTCCTTCTCCTCCTCGAGGCCCATGTGCATGGAGCCCATGATGGACCGGTTGGGCATGGTCATGCCTGCCACCTCTAGTGGCTGCAACAAATGGGGATACTTCGGATGTCGGGGCGCAGTTCCGGTCATGCCTCCCAAGTTCGGACAATGGAAGTTAACCGGTGAATAAAGCTGAAAGGGTTGCCAAGTCAGATACTGACCATCATTCAGGAGCAGGACATTCTTGCCCAAACATGGACAGGATGCTCAGGATGTCATCTACCCCTACAACCCCACTTCCATCTATGTCTTCAGGGCATGAAACTGCAGCGACAACACACTGCTGTAACTCTACAGACCACACTGTCCCTGCGCCACACAAGTTGGCATAAAAAGTACAGGACCCGTCATCCAGATTTGCCCCTGGGTTGTAATTGTCTGCATTGGCATAAGTACACCCTTCCACCTCCGGATTAAAGCCGCTCCAATCGACATCCAAAGTCAGCGAGAATAGGCCGTTCAGCCAAGACCACTGAAATTCAGAAGACGCGTAGAGAGGCACTGCAATTTCCAGCCCTTCTATGGATTCACCATTGTAGGTTAAACCCGTCCAATTGGGAGGGGAAGTCAAAATCAAAGTCACGGAATCTCCGGGCAATGAATTTCCAAAAGTGATGCCCAGGTCTGACTGTCCTTCCACGAATTGATAAGCATTTTCCGCAGACAAATTGTACCAAACCTCGCGCGCTCCTGTGGGCCAAAAAAGTTCCAGTGAATCCGCAACAGCAGCTGTTCCCATGCCAAAAAACTGCGTAGCACTGTGTTGTACATATAGATCTTGTCCAGCCCGCAAAGTCCTGTGCTGTGCGTGACCATCAGCGTGCAACACCATTCGGGTTCCAATCGCCTCATTATTGGAGTGGCTTCCACAAACGGAAACAGTCAATGCGTGACGATCCGGATGGTCTGCTTCAGATTCATTCACCCAAAATGATGCAAACTGGCCCAAGCCTAGTCCAACTACATCAGGCCGCAAGTCACCATCTAAATCGCCCCGAACCACGTTGTACAAGCGCAAATCGCAACCATTCCAATCACACGTTGAGTCGATAAACTGGCCCCCGGATGCAAGATTACCGGGGTTCTTGAAGAAGTAATTGTCATAGTATTCAGAGCCTGCTGGAATGCCGGCAACAACAAACTCACTGGTAGAAACCACCAAGTCCTCCCAACCATCCGAGTCAAAATCAATCCACATCGCCCCCCAAGACCAACGGTCGGTATCCAAGCCTACATCCACCGAGTTCTCCTCGTAACCTCCCGAACCGTTTGGATCAAAATATGCTCCAGTTTCCTGATCATATGGATAATTCAAAGTCACGGATTGGTTCGTTACAAAAACCTCTTCTGCACCATCGCCATCGGGGTCTCCAACCGTAACTGACATGGAAGACATGGCCACATTCAATCCCAACGAAGCGGCATCCTCCGTAAAAGTGCCATCTCCATTGTTGATGTAGGCAAAATTGACATAATCGCAATCCAACTCCACTCCGGCATCATTGATAACAAACAAATCAAGCAAGGCATCACCATTGAGGTCCATCCAGACTCCCTGAAATGAAGGTTGAAAACCATTTGCAATGCCGGATGCCGTTGAAATGTCTGTGAAGGACTCACCTGAATGCTCAAAGAGCACATTTTCTGTTTCCCACAATTCTTCGCAGGGAAGGGCATAAACAGAGATCATCAGATCAAGGTCTCGATCTTGATTCAAATCATGAAAGGCCATTCCCGAGCAGGAACGATTTTCAAGGATATCAAAGCCCCATTCTGTGGTTCGGTCCTCAAAAACACCAGCCTCATTGATCCAGACTTGACTTTTTGAAATCAGTCCGCCTCCGCTGAGGGACGAGTAACCCATGGATGCAGTGTGCAGAAAGTCGCGATCACCATCGTTATCAATGTCCAACCACATCACAGAAGTTGGCCGGCCCGTCCCGCTTGTAATGCCTAATTCTACTGGCGTTAAACCATTTGGACCTCCTTCATAAAAACTGATTTCACCCGTCGACTTGGTTATCGTCAAATCGTCCCAGCCATCCTGATTGAAATCCATAAGGCTCATGCCTTGGCCTAAAAAATTTGTGTAGGCCTCAAACATGGGGTCAGGAGATAACGCCGAAAACTGGGCATTGGAAACAACACAGTACCCCATCAAAAGACAGGCCAACATGGCTGCACGAATTCCAAAGAAAGTCTCCTTACTGTTCAAGAAATACATAACCTAAAGTTACATATTATGAAGTCTCATCAATCTCAATCAAATTCTGGAAAACGGTCTACAAACTCATTGCGCCGACCACGCGAGGGCAAAATCTGGTAGATGAAGCGGTCGTCACCTTCCTTAATCCTGCGTTTGTCATCCTTGAGTTCGGTGATGCCATCAATGAACTGTTGGTCTTTGGACGTGATGTTCATCACGCCGTTTCTGTATTCGAAGTAGTACCAATTCTCATCGTCGAGATGAAGGTAAATCCTGAGTATGCCATTGGTTCCAGCCAGACTCCATTCGATGCGGCCTTGCAGCCTCCTGAACACGGGCACCTTGCCCATCGACACGATGCCGATGCCATTTTCTCCGCTCACAAATGCGTCCTCAGACGGGTCCCAAGTCAAATCCAAGCCTGTAAACAAGAAGCGGTGCTGGATCGACTCTGGTGTCTTCTTAAACGCCCCCATGAGGGTCATCTCGCCCAAGACCTCGTCGGCACCTTCCAACCCCAGCCATTCCCGCGTGGCCGACTCAAAGGTGGTTTCTGTGATGTCCAAAGGCACCGCCGTCGCATACAACTGCAGCCTCTCGGCCAGTGACTTCCACAACTGCTCATCAAAAGGAAAGTCCATGCCCACCGTCACCGAAGCTTCAATGCCCGTGCCTGTTGGGAACACCGCTACAGTTCCAGCAGAACGCTGCGAAACCATCCCGTAGTCTACCGGCAATTGCACAGGTCCGCTTCCTATAACACGACATTCACCCGCCTTTAACTCAATCAGCGTTCCTGGCAAGTTGGGTTGCAACATCTTTTCTGGCGATCCCGCTTGGTACACCGCATCGCGCTTGTTGTATCGCAGCTCACCCGTCGCCGCGAGAATGCGGTATTCGTTGTGACTCCTTACCTCATCAGCATAAGCACCATAGGGACCTCCACCAGGCTCATCGACATCCCGGAAGAAAGCGCCCACACCCAAATGGGCCATCATCGGAGTCTTGAGCGTGGTATCGAGGGGAATACGGACATCCTTCGGGTCAATCACCGAGGTGAACAACAGCTGTTGCTTGTCGGTTTCCGGACACGCCGCCTCCAAGGTGACCGCTCCATCAAATTCCAGGTGCTGCCGCGCTGCCGCCAAGCGAACGTTCCCAGAGAAGCCAAAGAAGGGGCTCAAGCCAAACCCGTCTTGGACAGGGATCACCCCTTGACCGACCGTTTCGCCGCTGGTGTCCACTTCCACCGTCTCCAACTGGATGAGCTGTTCCAATCCATTCTCATCCTCGTAGAACAAGCTGGCCCTGGCCTCATAATCGTAACGGCCCAAAACATTGACATCGGCGTCGAACAGACGGTGATACCGGGTCACCACATTGGCCACAATAACCGCCCTGGTGAGCTGGTCCATTTGCGCCCGGCGCCTGACCACGATGAGGCCGCTATCGGGCTCCACAAAAGCGTCGGCTGTTCGAATGAACTTGACCGATTCACACTTGAGCACGGCCTCGCTTACATCGTAAACAGCCGTAGGGGCCAAGAAATTCAGACTGTCCTGGTCGGCGCGCGTAGAATAAAAATTCGAGCTCGATGAAGCTTCATCGGAATCAATCACAAAGTCATCCAAGGGCTCACGGCTGGACGTCATCGCCATCTCGGCCTTGTCCATGAACCACTTGAACTCATCCATGTAGCACATGTACTGGTTGGCGGGCAGCTCGATTTTTGTTTCGCCATCGTTGGAGGCGAACTCACCGATGCGCTGATCAAAGTCGATGTCACAATGGACATTGCCGGTTTTGAAAGCCAACGCCCCTTCTACCTGTTGGTCCAGTTGGAACGAAGCCGTATCCGCCAAAATGTGACTGCGGTTGTATCGGAACAGGTCCGAACCGAGCTGGGCCCCGCTAAAGCGCATCACGCCATCTCCGGTCAGCCCTTCGTCGCCCAAGACCAATCCGCCTTCCAATTCACTCTCTCCCGCGAACAGCCTAAACGGCACCTCTTGGCTTCGGGCAGAGATGCGGTTAGAGCGGGGCTCAAACAACACGACCACCTCTTCACCCTGTACCTCTGGAACAGGAGGAGGGCCCGCTGATTCTATGTTGGTGAATACCTGTGCCGTTCCCTTGGTACTATCCGGAAGCAACACAAACCGATCGCTTTCGGCGTGGGAGGTTTTGAAATCCAAGGTTCCTCCTCCCTGCAACCCACCGCCATCCAAAGTGAGGTTCCGGTCAAAATTTCCGACGCCTCCATACACCTGGTAGCCTCCGGAGGGCGTCGACGTCGTAAAGCCAAGGTGTAGATCGTCCATCACGTGCAGATTTTCCTGCAGCGGAGGCAATAAGTCACCCGACTCCAAAGTACCCGCAAAGACCAGCTCCTTGCGCCCCAGAGCATCCAAACTGTCCAGCGTAAAGGGCTCGACAACAAAACGAAAGCGGTCGCGCTCGTAAGCTCCCTCCTCGATGGCCTCGTCATCCCAATGGACATAGCTCGGCTCATCGGTCACCAATACTGGGTATTGCGGATAGGCCTCACTCAAGCGTCCCGATTTGTTGATGGGGACGTCCACCCGCAACACCCCTTGGATGTACTCCAGCTCGTTCCTCACCAATTTCCGCTTGGGCCGTCCTTGCGCATCTTTTTCCTCCTCATTGACCCTCAACTTGCACGACTCAACCGCATTGAGTTCGATGGAGAACGATTCATAATCAAAGGCGTAATCAGAACCTTCGAATTGAAGGTTTCCCGCCCTCACCCCTCCGGCAAAATCAAAATCACGGTCCTCTCCGATCACCACCCTGCCCTCTCGGGGCTCGATCACCACACCGCGGTCCCTGGACACATTGACGCGTGCGACCCCATCGAGCTTGAGCTGGCCGTTGAGCAAACTGATCTCACCGTGGCCTGAACCCACCGCCTCGGAACGAAAAAACAACACGTCAAAGTCGCGTCTCCCGGCTGCATTGGCCAAGTCCCCGAAAAGTTTGTCTGTAGCCGTAGCCATCCTCGTCTGGAGGTCCATCTCCAAATAGCCCTGGTGTGCCATGCGGATCATCATAGCGCGCGACTTAGGCTCGCTCAAGCGCATGCTGGTCCCCAACTCCATGCTGCTGAAAGAAGAGTCTCCCGTAGCCTTTACATGGTTTCTCACCCTTACCAAGGGGTGAACGGGGTCAATTCCCTGCATGTCCCGAAACAGCCCGATATCGAAGAAATCGGCACTGGTGAGCACCGCCGTGGAACGCACAGAACCCGGAGGGCCTTCCAACCGAATTCGGGTATCCTCCATTCCCCATGACAGCACATTACAGTCAACAAAAAGGTTGTGGTAGGAATCGGTAAAAGGCCGCGGCCCCAATCCTTCGTCCGTCCGAATCAAATACAGCTTCTTGGTGTCAAGATTGAACCGCACATTCAACTCCGGGTGATACAAGCTATCTGAACCGATGCGCAAAACGGCCGCAGCTCCCTCGCCACTGAATTGGTCTGCACGCAGGATAAACAGGGAAGACTGGCATTCCACCATCACGGTATCTCCCCTTCTAAATTGAAGCCGAGCAGGCTCTTCTTCACTGCCTTTGCCTTGGAGTTCAGCGCCGCGAACCGTCAATCCGCCATCAAAGTCAACCCCCGGCACAATGTCCGGCATGGACAACCTGTTGACATAGGTGTCGAACCGCGGGTACCGGGCAGCGTCACTGGCCACCCCCGTTTTTTCGTCGCGTTTGCGCACCCGCGCTTTGTCCGTCAATTGTCCCAGAAGCGGGTCGGGAAACAATTCCGTCGTGAAGCGGGCTGAGTCCACAGCCAACGACGGGGATTTGAGGCGAATGGAGTATCCATTGAAGTCGGCGAAATTCAGAGAAGGGTCCCATCCCGAGCGCCCCCAATCTACCCGGCCACTGCGGCCTTCAAACCGCTCCTTGGCATAGTCGTAGGTGCCCGCGGTACGCTGCACAAGCAAGGTGTCCCCTTTGGCCAATGCCATCAAGCTGCCCGACGGACCAAACGTAAATTGAGGTCCTCCCTTTTCGGGAATGGAAATCGCCATGGGACCGTCAAAAGACCACGAGACAGATTGCGTTTTGTAGAAAACACCATCCCTCAAAAGGTCCTTACCCAAGGCGAGCAACGGTACAAAGTCCCTCGCCGACCTCCGGCTTTTCAACGCGCGCTCTACAGCGGCATCCCAAGCGGCAAAAGGCAACCGCATGGAATCCCCCGACAGGGCCATTTGAACGCTGCGCGCGTAACCAAACTGTTCGGGAAAAACACCGAGGTTCGCTTCCTGAATCTGTTCCAGCCGTTCCACAAAAACCCCAACCACATCGGCATCAGCAAGGGGATCGAGCAACAAGGGCTTCAACTCCTTTTCCAGGAACCGCTCTGCGTCTTTGTCATAGGCTGATACGCCTTTGCTCAATGTGGCCAAGGCATTTTCGAGGGCCACCACATCGGCTTCTTGGGCCGCCGCACGCGGGATGGAGATACAGGATACCGCCACCAACACCGCGGCCTTGGCCAAAAGAGAAAAGGAGAACCTCCTTTTGAGGAGCGCCGGGTGCATTGATTGAAAGTCCATTCCGATGATCCGGAAAAATAACGTTAGGGAGCCGTCCGTGGTATCTTGCCGGGCAGGATGTTCCAACTGTTGCGCACAATCCAATCCAAACCCCAGCTCGTGCCGCGCTGGGTGATCTTCACCATCGATCTGTCTTTAGGGGTCGTGGCATTGGGATTGGCCTTTGCCATTCGCTTCGAATTCGCTCCTCCAGCCCATGAACTAGAAGCTGCCCGGCGCTTCCTGCCTGCCTACATCGCCGTACGCGCATTCTCCATGCTGGTGTTCCGCACGTTTGCCGGCATCATTCGCTTTAGCGGTACGCGCGATGCCCAAAGGGTTTTGCTCGCTCTATCCATGGGAACCGCCATGTTCTTGGCATTGGACCTCGCCTCGAGCTCTATGGGCATGGCCTACCCTGTCCCTCTGAGTGTGGCGGCCATTGAACTCCTCACCTCATCGGTGATGCTCATCGGTTTTCGAATCACTGTGCGTTCCATCTATGAGCGGTTCCAATCGGCCAGGCCCACTGCTGTTGTCATCTTTGGTGCCGGGGAGGCGGGCATCATCACCAAGCAAGCTGTAGAACGTCCGAGCGACGACCCCCTCAAAGTCATGGCGTTCCTAGACGATGACACCGCGAAACACGGCAAACGCATCGATGGTGTCCCCATCCTCTCTGCCGATCGTGCCGCGCAGGTCCTCTCGGACTACAATGCAAAACGCCTCATTGTCTCGATCCAACAACTCGATCCCGTCCGCAAAGCGCAGGTGATCGATGCCGCACTCGACGCAGGCCTTCGTGTCATGGACGTTCCCCCTGCCCAACGTTGGATTCAAGGAGAACTCAGTGCTGGGCAGTTGCGCGATACCCGGATTGAAGACCTTCTTGGACGCCCTGTCATCGAGCTCGACGCCTCCTCCATCGCCCAACAGGTGCGAGGGGCGCGCATCCTGGTGACAGGTGGCGCTGGCTCCATTGGATCTGAACTGGTCATGCAAGCCTTGGAACGCGGAGCAGAGAAGGTGCTGGCCATTGACATTGCCGAAACCCCGCTACACGACTTGGGGCTCCTGTGCAGAACCCGCTTGGGAGGAGCTGCAGACCGCCTGATCACGCGCATTGGTGATGTCCGAGACGCTCCCGCCATGTTGGCTTTACTCTCGGAGTTTTCACCGAACGTCATTTACCATGCCGCAGCCTACAAGCACGTTCCCGTAATGGAAGTGCAGCCCGAGGCCGCTTGGCACACCAACGTCATCGGCACCGCCAATGTCATCGCTGCGGCGCAAGCATCACAAACCGGCACTTTTGTACTCATCAGTACCGACAAAGCAGTCAACCCCACCAGTGTCATGGGCGCCTCCAAGCGCATGGCAGAACTCGTGGTTCGGAGCATTGGAGAAGGGGCCCACATGAACTGCGTCATCACCCGGTTTGGCAATGTTCTTGACAGCAATGGCAGTGTCATCCCCCTCTTTCGTCGACAAATTGAAGCAGGCGGTCCATTGACCTTGACGCATCCCGAGGTCACGCGCTACTTCATGACCATCCCAGAGGCGGTACAGCTGGTCATGGAAGCTGCTGCGACCAGCGAAGGCGACGACATTTTTGTCTTTGATATGGGCGAGCGCGTGCGGATCGCAGACTTGGCCCGTCGCATGATCCGCTTGGCTGGCCTTGTGGAAGACCAAGACATTCGCATCGAATTGGTGGGATTGAGGCCGGGAGAAAAACTGCACGAGGAACTGATGAGCGGCCGGGAAAACCTCTTGCCGACACACCACCCCAAAATCCTTCGCGCAGCGCGGGCAGAAGTAGACAGAGTGGCCGTTCGGAACAGTTTAGAAACCTCTGTTCAATTGCGCAACGCCGGCTCATGGACCCCAGAAGACGTGCGGGCCGCCTTCGCCCGACATTTGCCCGAGTATCTACCCTCTGAAAAGGAAACCAGCCCGTCATGAGCCCAAATCAACAGGAACAGCGCTTGCTCGAAGACCTGCGCAGCTATTTCGGATATGCAGAGGATCAACTGGAATTTGTGTGGTCCGATAACGAAGGCATCCAAGAGGTCGCATTGTTCACCTACAACCCTCGGCATACGCAGCGCTTTCTGTTTCACAAGACCACGGGCTCGACCAAATCCCAGGCGTTGCAGAGCTTGCTCGAATACACGCAGCATCACAAAGACCGCGAGCAGAGCTATACCATACAATGGCGTGTCGCAGGTGAACCCGAGCTCCACACGAGCTATTTCAGTGCGGGCAACATTCTGCTCGTCCTCGACAAATTTTTTGCAGGGCGTGACCCCCATACGGTTCAGGTCTACAGCGTGACACTCAACCCCCTGAGCTAAAGGTGAGGGACGCGTTTCCAACATTGGTGGCACCGGGAACCGGACTACACAAAGCCAAGGGCAGCAAATTCCACGGCTATGCGTTCCCCCTCCCTTTTGCCGATGAAGCCGCCGCCGAAGCCGCAGTAACGCGCCATCTTGAGGCGGTCAAAGCCGACCATCACGCCGCACGCCACGTCTGCTTCGCCTGGCAGTTTGGCCCCCAAAGGTTCAGGGCAGCTGATGATGGGGAGCCCGCTGGCAGCGCTGGCGCACCCATTCACGGTGTCCTTCGCTCCCACGACTTGCACTGGACGCTGATTGCCGTTGTGCGCTATTTCGGCGGCATTAAACTCGGCGTTGGAGGCTTGATCGACGCTTACCGTTCTGCTGGACAAGAAGCCGTCGAAAACGCGGGAATCACGGAGTCACTCTTGATGTCTCCGCTCACACTTTTCTACCCCCCTGACCTCACCCGACACGTGATGCAGGCCATTCAAAAGGAAGGGGCCCACATTGTCGCCGAAGGCTATACCAACCGCTGTCAGCTGGACATTCAAGTGCGCGCAGGCAGCATACCCTCTTTGAGCACTGAACTGGAACACATCCACGGTGTTGAAATAAAAGATCCCCATTCACCCCCCTCATCATGACCCGTCATATTCTTTCCCTGACCGCTTGCCTGATCATGGCCTCGAACATTCAGGCTCAGCTCACGTTTGAACACAATGGCCTGGAGAGGTCGTACTACATGGAAGCCCCTGACCCCCTCCCAGAAGGTGCCCCGTTGGTGTTTGTCCTCCATGGCTATACGAGCAGTGCTGAATTGATTCGCGCATACAGCGGGTGGCCCGCATTGGCTGCACAAGAGGGATTCGTGGCCATTTTCCCAAATGGCACCTTGGACCAAGGGGGCACTTCCCACTGGAACGCCAATTTGAGCACCAGCGGTACGGACGATCACGGGTTCTTGGTAGAGCTCGCCCAACACCTTCAAGAGACCTACAATTTGAGCCCCGAATGCACCTACTCCTGCGGCATGTCCAACGGCGGCTTTATGAGCTATTCCCTCGCCTGTGAGCACCCCGAAGTTTTCAAGGCAGTGGGTTCAGTGACGGGGGCCATGAGCGCAGCCGACATAGGCTGCATACCAGATGAAATCGTTCCCATCGTCCACCTCCACGGAACCGATGACCTTGTCGTCTCCTACGACAATGGGGTCGGCGGAAGCTGGGGAGGTGCAGGCGTAGAAGCAATCATCGGGCACTGGACCGGACTGATGGGAACCACTGCAGTGGACGAATCCCCCTTACCCAACCAAGAACAAGTGGACCTCACATCGGTCGACTTCTTCCGCTATTATGGAGCTCCGGGTGGACAGGAGTTCCACCATTATCGGGTCAACGGTGGAGGCCACGATTGGTTCGGCGTTTGGGGCAGCATGGACGTTGTGTCCACAGAGGTCATGTGGGACTTCTTCTCGGCACAGTGCGCTGGGGAATTCACAGGAGTGTCAGAATCTAGCCCCGCCCAAGTCTGGCTAGAATGGACCCGGCAGGGCATTCGTGCGGACCGGGCTTGCCTGTTAGAAGTATTTGACGCTGCGGGGCGGTGCACCGCCCAACACCGCATGTTTCCAGGCGAAATCTGGGCGCCGGCCACATCCGGAATCACACTGATTCGGGGTACGGATTCAAATGGAAACCAAGAGGTCCTAAAGGCACACTGATTAAGCGGGCTTGCGGACCACGTGTAGATAGCGCTCAGAACCCAGTGCACAGCGCTCAAAACGCGCTGCCCCAAACAAGTCTCGCAAATCCAACTCTTCGACTTCGAATCCCACCGAACGGTAGCGGTCCGCGTAGTCCATTCCGTAAAGGCGGACGTGATCACGCTGCCAGTACAGACGTTCCCGCTCTGCGGGGTCCGTGACATTGGGGTCCTCCAAAGTCTCGGCATTTCCACGGTCCAGGGGCACCTGAAAGATTCCCCAACCGCCGGGCTTCATGACACGGAAATATTCGGCCATCACCTTGCGGTCATCGGCCACGTGTTCCATCAAGTGGTTGCCCATGATGATGTCAAAATGGTCGGCGCTGTATGGGATTTCGTGAACATCAAAGTGCACATCTGCCCAAGGTGAAACCAAATCAGCACGGATGATCTCCAACCCCTCTGCAGCATTGAATCGCTGAAGAAAACAGTACTCTGGAGCCAAGTGCAACATGCGACGCCCCGCTCCACCATTGAACATGTCGCTGTGTCCGGTGAGGTACATCCACACTGCACGGTGACGTTCCAAGCTCAGTGAGTTGGGCGCTAAGGCGTTGGGCCGGCTGCGGTCCGCACGTCCATAGGAGAGCAGTTTGCGGTATTTCTTCCCATTGATGGGGTCCTCAAAGCGTCCTCCCCAATAAAATGGAGAAACCAGCTGCAAGGCGATATGGGCCACACGCTGCAACAAATGCCGAGGAATAAACCGGGTAACGAAAGAAATCAGAGCGCGCATGATGTGGACGGCAAAGATAACTTCTACATCCTCGTCTATCGGATGACCACCTGACGAATGGCCTCGCGGCCCAAGTGCTCATTGATCATATTCTGAATCCGGGTGCGCGCCATGAGGAATTCCTCCTTCATGGGGCCCGAATCCAACTCTACGGTCAGCACCCCATCTCGCACCCGAATGAAACGGGTTTTTCGAGCGACAGCCTCGCCCATGACTTCGCGCCAAGCTGCCTCGGTCCGGGCATCTTGAAGCCGAGCACCATGTCCACTCAGGCGCAACCATTCAGATATGGCATCTCCCAAAGACACCGCTTCTGCTTTCCGCGCTGTGCGCCGACGACCAAGGGACCGGTTTGGAGTAGGCTTGCTCATGGCGCTTTCTTTTCTGAGGTGTGGGGTCCAACGCCTTGATCGTTCACCCACCAAGCCTTGAAAGGAACCGATGCCGTTTTCAGCAATTGAGGGATTCGGTCAGGGTCGGTGTCAGAAATAAACACCTGCCCGTAACGTGCCCGCCCCAAGACCGACATCAAGGCCCCCGCGCGGTGCGCATCGATTTTGTCAAAAATATCGTCGAGCAGCAAAATGGGCCTGCGGCCCACACGTTGCGCCAAATGCTCCACTTGTGCCAAGCGCAAAGCGAGCAAAAAAGTCTTCTGCTGGCCTTGACTGCCAAATCGCTTCAAGGCATGATCCCCCAGTCGGAAGTCCACATCATCCTTGTGCACCCCCACCGTTGACCGACGCAAACGGCGGTCATCAGACTCGGCCTCTATCAAGGCTTGGTCAAAGGTTCCTTGCTCCACGCGGGTCTGCAACATCAGCCCTACCGTTTCCTTGCCTTGACAGAGTTCGCTGTGGATCCGCTGAAATTCCGGCACAAACTCCTCAATGAATGCCTCACGTTGGGCAGCAATCGCTTCTGCCAACGGCACCATCTGCTCGTTCCATGGAACCAACTGATCGGCATCGAAGGTCCTGTTTTCGGCAAAATATCGGAGCAGGTTGTTGCGCTGCTGCACCAAATGGTGGTATTGAATCAACCGATCCAAATAAGGCCTGTCGTATTGACTGATGACCTGGTCCATCCATTTGCGGCGCACCTCACTGCCATCGTGCAACAGTGCGGAATCCGCAGGCGCAATCATCACCACTGGGTAACGCCCCACATGATCGGCCAGCTTTTGATAGGCCTTCCCATTGCGCTTCAATACCTTCTTCTGGCCTTTGATGACCGCGCAGACCACCCGGTCTTCCTCTTTGGCGTCCCCCTCATCCAATGAAAAAGTTCCCTCGACCATAAAGGACGGCTGTCCATGGCGCACATTCTGGGAGTCTATGGGATTGAAGTACCCCTTGGCATTGCCCAAATAATGGACCGCGTCCAAAACATTCGTTTTACCGGTTCCGTTGTCGCCGAGCAGACAATTTACTTGCGCGCACAGCTCCATTTCCACCTCTGGGTGGTTCTTAAAATCGAGCAATTGCAACCTGAGGAGGCGCATGCCGATGCTATTGGTCTTGGACTCGGTCACTTTGGCTATTTTTGCCGTCCGCAAAAGTGGGTCATTGACCCGTAGATGCGTGCAGGGTTTTCCACCGGGAATCCCGAAGCTTATCAAGAATCAACCAGGATACGACCTCCATGGCCGAAAACAACCCCTCCGGCGCCCCACAAGATCTCTCGGGCCAAACGGAACAGTTCATTGAGAACAACAGCCGCAACATTGTCATGGCCATTGGTGCCGTGGCCGTCCTCATTCTCGGAGTTGTAGGATATGGCAAGCTTGTCACAGAACCCGCAGAACAAGAAGCGAGTCAAGATGCATGGCGTGCCGAGCAATACTTCATGATGGACAGTGTAGACCTTGCCCTGAACGGCGACGGCCTCTACCCCGGCCTCTACGACATCATTGAAGAGCATGCCGGAACCACTCCAGCAGCCCGTGCTCAATACGAATTGGGAACGATTCTCCGGGGACAAGGTGATTATGCGGGTGCCATCGAGGCATTTGGCAACGCCAACCTCAAGGACGACGTACTCTCTGTTATTGCACAAATCAACATTGGCGACTGCGAAGTTGAGTTGGGCAATTACAGCGGTGCCTCCAGTGCTTTTGGCAATGCTGTCAGCGGCGCCAAAGGATCCATTGGTGAGGAATACCTCGCTCCCATCGCTCTGTACAAAGGAGCATTGGTGGACATTGAACTCGGCAACAACGGTGCAGCCCAAGACAAGCTAAACAGCATTGTCCAGGAGTACTCCACCTCTAACGTCAAAGCGACTGCCGAAGGGTTGGCCGCTTCCATTTCCCGTTAATCGCGGGCACACACAATGGCTACAGAAGGGCACGACCTGTCCGCCTATGACGCGAAAAGCCTGAGCCATTGTCAGACTTTCCGCATAGGTGTGGCCGTTTCTGAATGGAACGAAGACATCACACACGCTTTGCGAGACGGTGCCTTGGCAGTGCTCAAAGAGGCCGGTGTTGCAGAAGTCTTGGTTCACAGCGTACCTGGAAGTTTCGAACTCCCGCTGGCCAGCCAATGGCTCCTGAATCACGCCTCATGTGACGCCGTGATTGCCATTGGCAGTGTGATCCGGGGCGAAACCGCTCACTTTGATTTTGTGTGTCAATCCACCGCCCAAGGCACGCTCAGGGCAGGATTGGACAGCGACAAGCCTGTCATTTTTTGCGTCCTTACCGACGACAACATGGAGCAGTCTCGTGCCCGCGCAGGAGGAAAGCATGGCAACAAAGGGGTTGAAGCTGCCGTCGCCGCACTCAAAATGGTCCGCTTGCGCAAAGCGCTCACAGGAACAGGAAATTGGGGCATCGGACTTTGAACAGCACTGCCCTGCGCCATCCACTCATACTCCCCCTTTTTGCAGGACTTGTTCTGCGAATGGCAGCCGCCATTTATGGAGGTGGTTATTTGATGCACGACGATCACTTTTTGGTGGTCGAAGTGGCAGCGAGTTGGGCAGATGGTGAAGACTACAACAACTGGCTTCCTTGGAATCAAAAGGGATCCCCCAAAGCCCATCCGGCCAACTTCGCCTATGCCGGGAGCCAATACCTGCTCTTCAAACTCTTTCAGCTGACAGGTCCAAACACCCCAAGCGATCAAGCTTTGGTACTTCGCCTCCTTCACGGGATCTACAGCTTGACCATTGTTGTCTTGGGATACCTGCTGGCGCGGTCTTTGGCACCGGACCGTCCAAAAAACGCCGCAAGCGTCGCTTGGATTCTCGCGGCAAGCGGATTCTGGCCGCTGCTTTCGGTGCACCAATTGGTGGAGATGACCTGTATCCCCCCCCTGATGATGGGCCTGTGGGCACTGGTTCGCTCAGAACGCTTGCGTTGGCAGGACGTTCTTTTGGCAGGCATAGGAATCGGGATGGCCACCGGCCTGCGTTACCAATGCGGCATCATCGGCGTGGCCTTGGTCCCCGTCCTCATGGCACAGCGGCAATGGCGCGCCCTTTTGGGAGTGGGCATTGCTGCCCTGAGCACCTTCGCCTTGGTGCAGGCCCCAGACATCTTCATTTGGGGTGAACCCTTTGTACAGCTGAGGGGATACATTGACTACAATTCCACCCACGCTGGCAACTACCCCAAAGGCCATTGGTATCAGTACCTGCTGACCCTTTTGGGCTTGATGATTCCCCCGGCCAGCTTCATGCTCATCTGGGGGGCTTTTCACAGAGGCCGATCCGCTTCGGCCATCTGGTGGCGGGTCGTCATTCCCATCGGAGGGTTTCTCCTCTTTCACAGCGCCTACATCAACAAGCAGGAACGGTTCATCCTTCCCGCCGTGCCTGCACTGATTGTTGTCGGCTTCATCGGTTGGCAAATGTGGACCGAGCGCAGCGCCTGGTGGGGGCGCCACCGCAGGTTTGAAAACGGGCTTTGGGCCGCCTTCTGGGTCATCTCTACAGCGGTCCTGGCCGCAAGCCTCCCCTATTCAGGAAAACACAGTCGGGTCAAGGCCATGGAGTTCCTTCACGCCCAAGGAGCCCAAACTTTTGCCATGGTTCAAGTAGACAGTGGCTCCATGCCGCCGCAGTTCTACAGCGGCTCCTGGAATTCATACCACATCGACAACCGGAGAGAACAGCAACGCCCCCCACTCAAAGTCGCCAAGTCATGGTGTGCCAGCCCGCCAAGCTTCATCCTTTTCCAAGGTGACCGTCACCTTGGAGAAGCAGTGGGCCAATACAAAGCCGCCATGCCGGGGCTCCGTTATGTCACCACCATTGCGCCGAGTCGAACCGACCGTTTGATTCACACGCTCAACCCCCTCAATTCGGTAGAGCGCATCATGATCTATTCCACAGAAGAGGCCTTGCCCTGCCCATAACCATGTCTCACTTCGACCCCAGCGCCCTTCAATTTCTCGCGGACCTTGCCGCACACAACGACCGGGATTGGTTTTCCGAGCACCGCAAGACCTACGAGTCAAAAGTGCGCGAGCCTTTCAAGATGTTCGTAGCAGATGTGATCCAAGCTTGTGCAGAGCGAGAACCAGAATTTGCCGAATTGGAGCCCAAGCATTGCATCTTTAGAATCAACCGGGATACGCGCTTTTCCAAAGACAAGCAGCCATACAAGACCCACCTCTCGGCTGGCATTTCTCCAGGAGGAAAAAAGAGCGGTGACCCGGGATTGTATGTTCATTTTGATGCAGAACGGCTCATGGTAGGCGGAGGCGCTTATTGGGTAGAAAAAGACGATTTGTATGTCCTACGCGAGCACATTGCGGCCCAACCTGAACGGTTCAACCAGCTGCTCGCAGCGTCGCCATTCCGCAGCAGATATGGCGGGCTTCAAGGAGAGCGCAACGTGCGCATCCCCAAAGAATTCAGAGCCGCTGCAGAAATTTGCCCCCACATATTGAACAAGCAGTTCTTCTACATGGCAGCGCTTCCCGTTCAACATGTGACTTCACCGGCCTTCCTCAACACGGTCATGGATCACTTTGATGCGGCTTCAGCAGTACGCCAATTCCTCAGAGCGGGTCTGCAGGGAGGATGATGGCTAACTTGGCGCCCGCCATGAAAGCATCGATTTACCTCCGCCTGTTCTCCTTTTGTCTGGTCTTTGTCTCCTGCAGCGCCCTGGCGCAATTCCCGGGATGGCAACAAGCCGTTGATTACACCATGGACATTACGGTGGATGCCCCGCGCCACCAGTACTCCGGCACCATGGACGTGACCTACACGAACAACAGCCCCGACGCCCTCGACCGGATTCCCTTTCACCTCTTCTTCAATGCTTTCCAACCCGAGAGCATGATGGATGTGCGCAGCCGCAACATTGCCGACCCCGATCGCAGGGTGGGTGACCGCATTGTGGGCCTTCCAGAAGACGAACAGGGCTGGATCAAGGTCAATGTCGCCCGTGTAGGCAAGACTGACGCTGCCTTTGCGTCCTCGGGCACCATTGGGTGGTTGACCCTCCCAAAAGCACTGGCGCCTGGAAAAAAGACAAAAGTGCACCTTGAATGGGACGCCCAAGTGCCCCGTCAGGTGCGCCGTTCAGGTTGGATGAACGCCCAAGGCGTTGAGTTTAGCATGACACAATGGTATCCCAAGGTGTGCGAATACGACCACCACGGTTGGCACACCAATCCATACATAGGACGGGAGTTTCACGGCGTCTGGGGTGATTTTGATGTGACCATTCACATGGACGCCGCCTACATGATTGGGGGTACTGGAGTGCTCCAAAATCCCGACGAATGCGGCCATGGATACAGCGATGCAGACGCACCCGCAGAAGGCGTCATTGATTGGCGTTTCGTCGCCGAAGATGTCCATGACTTCGCTTGGGCAGCCGATCCTGATTTCGTGCACGACGTCCTCGAAGCTTCAGATGGTACCACCATGCACTTTATCCGTCAAGCCGACACCTCCTACGGTGCTTGGGAAGAATTGCCGGCCATCGCCGAACGCGCATTGCTCTATTATTCTGACCGCGTAGGGGCTTACCCCTGGCCACAGTACACCGTCATCGAAGGGGGTGATGGGGGCATGGAATATCCCATGTGCACACTGGTTCGCGGAAACCGCAAGCTGCGCAGCTTGGTCGGTGTGACGGCCCATGAAATGGCACACGCATGGTTTCAAGGCATCATCGCCACCAATGAAAGCCTCCACGAATGGATGGACGAAGGCTTTACCTCCTGGGTCGAATCAGAGTTCATGGCCGAGGAGTTCAATGAGTCTCGAGACCAGCCGCACTACTGGGCCTATGGAGGGTATTTGAACCTGGTTCGCGACGGCGCAGAAGAGCCATTGTCTACCCATGCCGACCACTATGTCACCAACCGAGCCTACGGGACGGCTGCGTACAGCAAAGGCGAGGTCTTGATGAACCAACTGGCCGCCATCATCGGCGACGAAGCCCGAGACGCCGGCATCAAACGGTACTTCAATGAATGGTCCTTTAGCCATCCTGGGCCGGTGGACTTCAAGCGTTGTATGGAGCGTGAAAGCGGCTTGGAATTGGACACCTACTTCCAATACATGCTCAACAGCACCCACCACGTAGACGTCGCGTTGACTGCAGTGCGCATTACCGCCGACAGCACTTACATCGAACTCGAGCGCGTGGGCAAATTGCCCTTGCCTGTGGATGTGCGCATTACCACTGCTGCTGGCGAAGTGATGGACCACCACATTCCACAAGTCGTGACCCAAGGACACCGGCCCTTGGCCGATGGTGAACAGCTGCAAGCGCCCTGGCCTTGGACCCACCCCACCTACACTTTGGCCCTGCCGGTTTCATCTCCAGGATGTACCGTGGAAGTTGACCCCCGGCGTTTGACCGCCGATGCCGACCGCAACAACAACACCGCCTCCTTTGGCCAAGGCCTCATCCAAGAATGGCGCGCTGGCAATGCTGAACGTCCCTGATCATGTTTGAAACCCAACTCAATGACCGGGGCTGGCGTTGGCCCATCACCGCACTCATTCTGGTCGCCTTCTTGGGCACTCTTGGTCCCATCGTCATCGATTTGGAGCAAGGTTTACCCTTGAGTTTGCAATCGCTTTTGGTCTGCTGGCTCCCCCTCATGTTGGGCTGGCGCGCGGGCGTCAGCGGTGTGCTGGCCTACCTCGCCATCGGCATTGCGGGAGTGCCCGTTTTTGCCGGATACAACAGCGGTTTGGAAGCCCTGTCGGGACCGACAGGGGGCTACTTGATGGGCATGCCTGTGGCCGCCCTTGTCCTGGGCGCCATGGGAGAAGGAACACTTGCAGACGCCTCTGACCGCGAACGGTATTTGCGCGTTGCCTTTGGAATGGTGCTGGGACACATTGTCATTTTGGGCATGGGCATCCCCTGGCAAATGAAGTTCGCACCGGACCTTGATGTGCGCGCCCTCCTTGAGCGGCTATGGCGACCACTTTTGCTCAAATCCACCTTGGGATTGCTGTTGTCGGTCATCGCCATACGCGCCACCGCAACACGGGCTTAATTTGCCCCCATGAACCTGTACCACCACTCGGGGCGCTTTTCTGGCCTCTTGATCGCCGCTGCCATGATGTTGGGAGGCTGTGCTGATCAAGCCACGCCCAACGACTCCACCCCTCCCAGTGCCAAAGCCCAACGCATTGCCGCCATGAAACAAGTCACCGACCAGCACAGCTTTGCCCGTCCAAATGAAGCCCGGATTACCCACTTGAATTGGAACGCCCGCATCGATTTCGATGCACGCACCATCTCCGGCACAGCGACTTATGACATCGAAACTGCTGCCGATGCGCAACGCATTGTCTTTGACACCCACGAACTCACCATCGAAAATGTGACTGTAGACGGGCAGCCTTCCGAGTTTTCGCTCGGTGATGCCCAGCCTTTCCTTGGCCGCCCATTGAGCGTGCCCATTGGCGCAGACGTTCAGAAAGTCGCCATTCAATACACCTCGGATCCAGGGGCCGATGCCCTGCTATGGGTGGAGGCACAAGGCGACAAGGCCCCGTTCCTCTTTACACAAAGTCAGGCCATCCTTGCCCGCACCTGGATTCCTGTTCAGGACAGTCCTGGAATCCGCTTCTCCTATGATGCAGACGTTGAAGTACCCGCAGGGCTGATGGCTTTGATGAGTGCCGAAAACCCCACTGCGATGAATCCCGATGGCCGCTACTCCTTTAAAATGGAGCAGCCCATTCCGGCTTACCTGCTCGCATTGGCCGCTGGCCAAGTGGAGTACCGTGATGTGGGCGAGCGCTGTGCCGTTTACGCCGTGCCCGAACTGATCGATGCCGCTGCCTACGAGTTCGGCGAAATGGAGCAGTTGCTCCTCGCCGCAGAAGAACTCTACGGCACCTACGCTTGGGACCGTTACGACCTGTTGATTCTCCCTGCAGCCTTCCCTTTTGGTGGCATGGAAAACCCCAGGCTCACGTTTGCCACCCCCACCATCATTGCAGGAGACCGTTCACTTGTCGCGCTTGTCGCCCACGAACTGGCCCACTCTTGGAGTGGCAACCTGGTGACCAATGCGACTTGGGACGACTTCTGGCTGAACGAAGGGTTCACCGTCTACTTTGAGCAGCGCATCATGGAAGCCGTTTACGGAAGGGAAACCAGCGAAATGCTGGCCACACTCAGCTATCAAGGCCTGGTTGATGAGGTCGACGCCATCAGCGACCTCAACCCCGACGACACCCATCTCAAACTGCACCTCGCCGGTCGGAATCCTGACGATGGCATGACCGCCATCGCTTACGACAAGGGCTACTTCTTCTTGCGATTAATGGAAGAAACAGTCGGACGAGAGCGCTTTGACGGCTGGCTCAAAAACTACTTTGAGGCTTACGCTTTCAAAGGCATGGACACCGAGCGCTTCGTAGACTACCTCAACAGCACGCTGCTGGCCGATGAACAGGACAAAGCCGCAGTCCGCATTGAGGATTGGATATACGGCCCCGGACTTCCAGACAACTGCCCTGCTGTATCCAGCCCACGCATCGAGAAGGTCGACGCCACACTCACCGCTTGGGAAGCGGGAACGTTGGCCACCGACGAGCTGCCTTGGGAAGACTGGATCTATCAAGAACGGTACCGCTTCCTGTCCAACCTCGCCGACAATACCACCGCCGAGCGCATGGCTGAACTCGACGCTGCCTGGGGCATCGGTGCGACAGGGAACAACGAAGTTCTTTTTGCTTGGATGGAGCAAGCTGTGCGCAGCCATTACAGCCCCACTTACCCACGGATGGAACAATTCCTCATCGAGGTGGGACGCCGCAAATTCTTGACCCCCCTTTACCGCGCCATGAAGGAAACCGATCAAATGGACATGGCACGAGACATCTACGGAAAGGCCCGAGGCGGTTACCACGCTGTGGCCACCGGAACCATGGATGAATTGCTCGATTGGAAATAAGCCGCTCTTCGAGAAACAACACGCCACAAAAAAGGCCGCCTTGAGGGCGGCCTTTTTTTATGCAGGACAACAGCGTTGCCCGCACAATCAGATTATCGGGTCAAGTTGATGAAACCCTTGATCTCCCGTTTCTCATTGGTGGACTCAGAGTACAGCACCACCCGATAAGCGAATACGCCATCTTGAGCGAAATACCATTGCTCAGGCAGCATCTCATCGTCAGACTGACCAATCCAACCGGCCTCCGGGTCGGTCGTCTCGAACACCAATTGACCCCAGCGGTTGAAAACGGTCATCTCAAACCGGTCAGGATCGATGTCAGATCCGTACACCGCCCAAATGTCATTGAAGCCATCGTTGTTGGGCGTGAAACTGTTGGGGATGAAAACGTTGAAGAAGTCAAAAATTTCAACCTCTCGTGTCACAGCTGACTGGCATCCGTTGGTATCGATGACCGTCAGGGTTACAGGATATATGCCGCCATTGCCCAAGGGGAAGGTGTAGGTCGGGTCGGGCTCAAAACTCACCGCTTCGAGGTTGCCCGGAATAAAGGACCAATTCCAACTGACCACATTGGGTGAAACACTGGAGTTAAAATCGATACGGGTATCCGGTGCCGTTGTTGGCTGCGGGCCGGCATCGAATCCAACGCTTGGCGGCGTGAAAATCTGAATGTAGTTGTCTACGATCTCTGTATTCACGCATCCTGTGGTGGTGATCACCGTCACGGAGACATCAAAAACACCGGGTTCTGCATACGTGTGTATGGGGCCTGCACTGGCACTTGTTCCATTGTCTCCAAAGTCCCAGAACTGACTGTCCACCAATGGAGCAGGCAGGTCATGGGCGAACACCAAATTCTGCGGAACGCAGCCGCGGGTGGTATCCGCTGCCAGGTGCAAATCAAAAGGCTGCTCCACTTCTACTTCCATGCAAGCCGTGGCCGCTGGGGTAGAACACGCTTCGGTCACCGTGACACAAAAGTCGCCGGTAACTGGAGGTACGAACTGAGATTGGTCTTCCTCTCCGGCCGCATAGGTGACTCCTCCGTAGGAAAACTCGTAAGCATATCCATTGCCCTCGCCTCCGGTAACATTGATGGCAGACAGCAAGACCTCATCGCCCAAGCATATCAAATCATCGGCATCAATGTCTACGGTAAAGCCATCGTATATGCCCACTGTGACCGACCCCGGCTCTGTGATACATCCTGCACCATCAACCCCTTGAACATCATAAACAGTGGTGCCCTCTGGCCCCACCAAAATAGATGGCCCCTGGGCTACAAGGTCTCCGTTTACAGTCCAGTTGAAGCCATATGGCCCTCCAAAATCAGCTTCTGCTGTCAATGTCGCCACCCCGTCAATGCAGATGACCACATCCTCACTGACCGTTATGCCCGGTGGTTCTGGATCCGCTAAATCAAAGTCCGTTGAATATGAACATCCTGTCTGGTCGGACACCTCGAGGGTATATATGCCCGCGCTCAGGTTGTCAAACACCTGAAGTCCTCCTCCGTAACTCAACTGCTCAAGAACACCGGTTACATTGCTCAACACCACATCCCAAGGGCCATCTGCAGCGGGCTCATTGATGGTGATGCTGATCTCTCCATCTGTAATCAAGCAAGTCGGATCTGAATAGTTTGTAGAGTACTCGAATCCGGGAACAACCATCACCGTATCTGTCGTTGCACAGTTGTCTAAGCCTATAGGCTCTACAAAGACAACGTATTCGGTAGGTGTTCCATCAAAGTCATTCACCGTAGGCTGCGAGCTGTTCGGGTTCAACAGGTTTTCTGCAGGTTCCCAATTCCAAACAAACCCACATGCGTCCAGGCCACAACCTATACACCAACTGACCTCTTCATAGAAGGTGCTGGCGGCGCAACTGACGCTTCCATCAGAAGTAAACAGAACAGTCAAACAACCATCTGCATTTGTCGCAGTCACAGAAGTCTCTGGGTAATCACCAGTCAAATCCACCAACAATGGTGCAGAAACGTCTGGTCCATCAAACACCTGGATGTGGTCAAAGAAACCCTCAATCTGACCATCGTAGAAAAGAATATTCATCAAGGTTCCATCACCGGGGTTGTCCGGACAATAGTTCCAAGTCGTGTTCTCATTGTTGTCGTAGCAATACACTTCGGTGCCCTGACTGGCGCCACAGGGAGATGGGCCTCCACCAACGAAAGCACCCTGTAGCTCAACAGGGTCTCCGCAGAACACTTGATCAGGACCTGCAGTAATGCTGTTTTCTGGCCCCTCCACCACTTCGATGGTCAAGGTTGTATCGAACGTACAATTGAAGTTATTGGTAACGGTAAACGTGTAATCATAGAACCCTGGATTGTCCAGAACGATGTCACAGTAATTCGCATCAAAATCTTGGTCTACAATGCCTGGCCCCGTCCAAAACGAGCTGTCGGCACTCAAACCAATGGTCGGTGTAAAGGTGGTCACTCCTGGAATCAACGCTGGATTCAGGTTCAATCCCCATTCGAAAATGTAGCCATTGTCAATGGCCAAGTTGTCCAAAACAGAGAAGGTCCAGGTCCCATTCAATGGACACCCCACAAAATCACAGAGATTCCCTTCAGAGGCGTACAGTCCTGGATTGGCAATGTTGTTGTTCTCGGCATTGCCTGCATTGTCAGTATACGTCGTCTGCGTCCAGTTCGTGTTGTCGTTGATATTGGTCGGGATATCGGGGTTTGGAGACCAACCATAATCATAGCCTGTTCCAGGAGTGTTGGAACCATCATCAACTGCTTCACCCAAAAAGCATCCACCCCCGCCATTGGGGTAGCTCATGAGCGCTACGGTAGTGCCATTCGGACATGAAATCGTCAAGTCCAAGTCCCCCATGTAGCTGTGCTCCATGTTGACCGTGACCGAAAGCAAGTCGTCACAGTCATCGAGCGTGGCGCCGTCTTCAAAAAAGTCAAAGTTTAATTCACTGGAATAACTGAATCCAGCACCGTCGGCCAAATAAGTTTCACCAGCCACCACCTGTGGAGGCAAGGCTGTCCATGTCACACTCTGTACAGGATTTCCATCTACAAATGCAGGACTTCCAGCACATACCGGCGTACTCTGCACGCTGTTGAACAGTGGAATCGTACTCACCAAAACCTGCAATGGTTGCAGGTTCAAAGAGACACAACCGTTGTTGTCAATGACCGCCAAATTCACAACATACTCTCCTGGCTCAGAAAAACTGTGTGTCACGTTGGAGGCCGACGAGAGTGTATCAATGCTACCATCATCAAAGTTCCAGACCCAGCTATCCAAACTGAATCCCACCTCTGCAGAAGAACCCGCGTCTCCAAACGTCACCGGTTCGTTCAGACAAACGCCCACAGACATGGAGTCCGGATTCGACAACACCGGATCCAAAATGCCACTGGCTGCGGAAGGAGTCGCGCAAGGTGTCGTACACAGTATGTTGGCCTCCCATCCGGGTGAAAGTGTGTTGGCCGGACCATTGTCCTGAAACACAAAAGTCAAGCAACCTGTTGGGTTGTTTACAGTGGCCGTTACTGGCAATCCTTGCAAGGAATTGCCTGTGTAGCTGCCCATGGAGGGAGAGCCCGCATCTGGACCATCAAAAATATTGAGGTAATCACTGTTATTGCCGTTGGGATTGGTCTGCAAGCCAAAGGCAACGAACTCCACCGAAACCGCATCGCCGGGATTGTCTGGACAAATGGTATAGGTAAAGTTCTCGTCTGGATAAGGATTTCCTGTACCGTCCGCTCCATTGCCAGCATCCACAAAAACTCCAGAACAAGTCTCAGCTGTTTCGTTGGCTATAATGAACACCTGCCCCATTGCGGTGGTACACCCCAATAGCGTCAGAAGCACTGTAACAACAACAGAAAATTTAATCATATCGTCTTGGTAGATGAATCAAAGATGGAACCAATAAGCGGAACTAAACGTTGCATAAGAAGGGAATCTTCTGCACGAGTAAAAGACCAAAACTAGCCGCGCAATGAAAGCCTGTCATTCGACCAGGACTTCATCAGAAAAATAAGAGGGACCGTCCTTCTGATTGACAACCACTGACCAGGAATACGCCTGCCCGGAACTGGCCACAGTGCCATCGGGCAACTTCCCATCCCATGGAGCTGCGACTGTGGTGGTATACACCACTTGTCCTTGACCATCTTCTATTCGGAAGACAAAAGGCATTTCCAATTGAGCCACCCCCCTTGGCATAAACGTGTCGTAGCGTCCGTCCCCATTGGGGCTGAAGCGACCAGATCCTCCAATGCCAAATCGGTTGCCCACCTCAATGGTATGGCTGGCAACAGATTGACACCCATGCGATGAACTCGCCACCAACTGAACCACGTGCTCCCCAACCCTGTCCAAGTCAAAGGCCACAGCCGAGCCTACTTGGGTGGTCTCACCGTCTACGACCCATGTGCAGGATGCCGCATTTTTACTCGCATTCAGCATGGTGACCTCTGGGGTACGCATACTCGACTCTGGAACTTTCCAAGTAAACTCCGCCTCAGGGTTGGCGTGAATCGTCACCAGGTTCTCAATGGTCCTGGTTCGAATGAATCCATCGCTTACCCGCGTGACGCTCAACGTAATATCATAAGTACCCGGTGCTCTAAAGACATGCTGTGGACTGGGCTCATTGCTGAATTGACCGTCTCCAAAATTCCACAGGACCCGCACATTGTCACGTGGCTTTGCCATGCGGAACCCAATCTCCGTACCTACACAGGCATCTTTGATATCCACTCCAAATGCCGCGAGTTTTTCTACGGGCAAGTCTGCCCATTCTTCGGACGCAATGTCCTCTGGAACCTTTCCGGATACATCGCCTGACGAAGGCCCGTTGGAGGGGGGGACGTTTGACCCCATTTCCTCCAATTCATCGTCAACCGATGCAGAGGCTTCGGTTTCGCCAGCGGCGTTCGCCTCTGATTCTATCTGGTCATCAACGGCAGTCGACTTGGCCGCGACCGCTTCCCCTTCGATGCGCCACACCTCATGGGTTTCCGCCACATCTTCCTCGAACCACTCCAACGGCTCAATGGCCTCACCATCGGCAAGTTCCGACTCCATCAATATGGGGTTTTCCGAAACGTCCGGGTCTTGGGGTGAAGGGGCTGAGAACCATAAAGCGCTTCCAACCAAAGCTGCGCCAGCAGCCGGGCCTATGATCCAGCGCCATGATGCCGCCGCTGCGCCTCCCGCTGCGCCACCGGCCATTGCAGACTGCATGGTCAACCAACTGGGAGCCACCAAACCTGGGGCCTTCTCCAATGCAGAACGCATGCCTTGCTCAAAGCTGCCCCCAGCAGCCCCTCGCTTCTTTTCTTCTTCTCGGTCCGTACTCACTGTTTCCTCAATTTCTCTCGCAACAACTCTCTTAAGTTGCGGCGCGCTTTCGCGTAATTCGACTTGGACGTCCCCTCTGAGATCTTCAACTGCTCACTGATTTCTCTGTGCGCATAGCCTTCGATCGCATACAAGTTGAACACAGCCCTATACATGGGGGTCAACTGCTCCATTGCTACCAAGATGTCCTGATGATCCAATGCGGCCCACTCCGGTTCAGATTGCTCGAGCTCCTTTGCAGACAAAACATCCAACATTTCCTCACTCTCTCCCACAAACTGCAGTTGCTTAGAGGAACGCAATGCATCGATGGACATATTGACCATGATGCGCCGCATCCACCCTTCAAATGATCCTCGAAAAGTGTATCCTCCAATGTTGTGGAACACCTTCAAAAAACCATCCTGCAGCACGTCCAACGCTTCTTGTTCGCCAGGTATGTATCGGCGTATGGCCAGCAACATCTTCCCTGCAAACGTCTCATAAATCAACCTTTGGCCTTCCGATTCTCCTGCTTGGGCAGATTTTACCCAAGCCCGAAGAGTTTCGGGGTCCGGAAGGTTGGACGGAGAAATGACGAATCGTTCCACAATTGGTTGCCCCGGCATGGGTCACTTTCACAAAAAAGAATACCACTTACCGGTTTGGCTCAATATCGAAAGATGCAACGACTCTTTCGCGGGTGCGTCGTTGTAGTTTCGCACCATGCGCGTTGTAGTAGGCCTATCAGGTGGTGTGGACAGCAGCGTGGCCGCGTTGCAACTGCAGCGAGAGGGCCACGATGTCATCGGCATTTTTATGCGCAATTGGGTCGACGACTCCGTCACCCTTGACAACGCCTGTCCTTGGGTGGACGATGCCAACGACGCCCTCCTTGTGGCCCAGCATTTGGGCATCCCTTTCCAAGTCATCGACCTTTCGAATGCTTACCGCGAGCGGATTGTAGACCACATGTTTGCCGAGTACGCAGCGGGCAGAACGCCCAACCCCGACGTGTTGTGCAACCGCGAAATCAAATTCGACCTCTTTCGCAATGCCGCCCATCAACTGGGTGCAGATGCCGTGGCAACCGGCCACTATTGCCGGCGCGCCACGACGCCCGAGGGGCGGCACCAATTGCTGGCAGGGCGAGACCCCAATAAAGACCAGAGCTACTTTCTGTGTCAAGTCACTTCCGAACAACTTTCCGACGCGCTGTTCCCCATTGGTGAACTGGAAAAGCCTGAGGTCAGGCGCATTGCTTCAGAAGCAAAGCTGCCCACCGCACAGAAAAAAGACAGCCAAGGCCTTTGTTTCGTCGGAAAGGTGAAGCTGCCCGAATTCCTGCAACAGCAGCTCGAGGTAGAGCATGGCCCCATCATTGAGATCCCCTCAGACGGCGTCAAATCCGGGAAGCACCCCTGGGATGGGCCCACCTTTGATATGGGCCAAGGCAGAGAGGTTGGCACACATCCTGGAGCGCATTTCTTCACCATTGGACAGCGGCGCGGCTTGAACGTAGGAGGCCATGTTGAGCCCCTGTTTGTCATAGGAAAGGACATGTCCCGAAATGCTCTGTTTGTCGGTGAATCCGACCGCCATCCGGGACTGTACCGCAAAGGCCTCGCCATGACCGCATCCAATGTGCACTGGATTCGACCTGACCGAGCGCCTGAAGCTGTGATGGACAGCATGCGGGTAAAGGCACGTTTTCGTTACCGCCAACCCTTGCAAGATGCCGAGCTGACCAAAACGGATTTTGGTTACACCTTGGTGTTTGATGAGCCACAATCG
>Ga0115558_1000369_pt1 | contig 30006 bp, 23 predicted proteins | sample COGITO_mtgs_1104_4_FD_87279 | JGI IMG/M metagenome (GOLD analysis project Ga0115558, IMG submission 87279) | Pelagic marine microbial communities from North Sea - COGITO_mtgs_110426 | ecosystem: Environmental > Aquatic > Marine > Epipelagic | place: Germany:Helgoland, sampling site Kabeltonne... | reverse complement strand
TCAGTATCTGTTATTTAAAATTTATAGACAAAGATATTTTATTTTGAAATATAAAAAAGGAAGAATTTACACTTTTTTAATCACGTTTGTTACAATTCCCCAAATTACAAAATCATTGTCTTCTGTAATTTTTATGATAGGATAACTTGGGTTTTCTGGCTGTAACCAAACTTCTTTTCCCTCAACACGTAAACGCTTTACTGTAAACTCGCCATCTAAAAAACAGACTGCAATTTTGTTATTGCTGGGTTCTAAACTCCTATCAATCACCAATAAATCGTTATCATCTAAACCAGCGTCAATCATAGATTGTCCACGAACTTTTGCAAAAAAAGTGGCTTCTTTATTTTTGATGAGCTCTTCATCTAAAGAAATTCTGGTTTCTCTAAAATCGTCTGCAGGTGAAGGAAACCCAGCAGAAATTCCTGTTTCTATTAAAATAGTTCCGTTAGAATTGTATTCTTTCGGAGTAAAAAAGACTAGATTTTGTTTTTCTTCAGACATTTATTTAACTACTAAAACTTGATTAATATTTGTGGTAAATTTTGGTGATAAACGCTCTTGACGCATTTTCCAAGTACGTTTTAAGTCTTGATTTGCTAACTTTATTTTATCTGACTTATATTTTTTATTTAGACTATCAATCGCTTTCATTAATGGTTTGTGCTTTGGGTTTTCATGTGAAAATAAATTTAGTTGAAAGTTATCTTCTGGCACTAAACCCATAACAATTACGCCAGCTCTTTTATATTTTATACCTTCTTTAAAAATTTGTGTTACTGCTTCTACTGCAGCTTTACAAATTATTAAACTAGAACTTGTTGGGTAAGAAAAAACAACTGTTTTACTAACTCTGTGTTGCTCTAATTCTTTTTTATGCCTGTCAGAACTCAACGTAACTAAGAGCATATGACAGCTCGATTTTTGATTGCGTAGTTTCTCTGCACAACTGTTGGCAAAAGTAGCAATGCGTTCTTTTATATTATCAACATCAGCATAGGTATATTCAAAACTACGTGTGGTGGCAATCATTTTTTTTGAGGAAATCTCTTCTAACGGAATTTTAGAAATTCCCTGTAAATCTTTTTGTAAACGCCATTCTACAATCGAAAAATTCTTTAAAACCCAATCGCTTGGTAATTGTGTAAAATCGTAAGCTGTTACAACTCCTTTATCTTGTAGACGTTTTTTTAAACGGTTACCAATTCCCCAAACGTTACCAATCTTTGTCCATTTTAATGCTTTAATTCTATTTTCGTCTGAATCTATTACACAAATTCCTTTTGACTTTATAACATTAGAACGTGCAATTTTATTCGCTACCTTACTCAATGCTTTGGTAGGTGCAATACCTACACAAGTTGGTATGCCTGTCCATTTTAAAATACGGCTTCTAATAGTCGTAGCAAGTTCATTATAGCTTTCTTCTTTAAAGCGATTAAATTGAAGAAACGCTTCGTCTATGGAATACACTTCAAAATCTGGAGAAAATTGCGATAAAATAGTCATCACTCGCGAACTCATATCTCCATACAATGGATAATTAGAAGATAAAATGGTAATATTATTTTCTTTGCAAAACTGTTCCCATTTAAAAATTGGCGCGCCAAAAGGAAGTTGTAATTTTTTCGCTTCATCGCTCATAGAAATAACACAGCCATCATTATTACTTAAAATAGCAACCGGATTTCCTTGTAAATTGGGGTTAAAAACCCGCTCACAGGAGGCATAAAAATTATTACAATCTACTAATGCAAACATGCTACAAAAGTATCAAAAAATAGAAGGCAAAATGGAGGTTGTTAATATCTTACTACTTTAAAAAAGTTTTTTATAACGAAGTTAAACAGACACTTTATTGTAAGCGATTTTTAATTTTTTAATGACAATTTCTATTTCTTCCGTATTCAAATGTCCAAAACCAAAACGAATAGCACACATATTTTTATCTTGATACAAAATCGTTTTTGGTAAAAATAAATCGTTTTTTTCAGCTGCTGAAGCTAATTCCACTAATGATATTTTAAATTTAAAATCTATCCAAATAGCTAATCCTCCAGAAGGAATACTCCATTTTGCTATTCCCGAAAAATGCTCAGTTAAGTGTTTACTTAAACAATTTAGGCGCTCTTTATAAATGACAATATTTTTTTTCATCAAACGATAAATTTCACCTTCGCTTATTAATTCAGACAACATTTGTTCTTGAATTAAATCGCCTTGTCTATCTAATAGCTGTAGATAATTTTTTGCTTCTGAAATTAGATTTTCTGGCGCTACCACAAAACCCGTTTGAAAACTTGGAAATAAAGATTGTCCCAATTTCCCTAAATAAATAACCATTCCGTTTGAATCGGAACTCGCCATTGGAAGCATTGCAGCACCATCAAACTGAAAATCATAATCATAATCATCTTCAATTATTGCAAATTCGTAAGTTGCAGCTAATTGTAATAATGCCAAACGACGTTCTGGACTTAGTTTTACTGTGGTTGGATAATCTCTATGTGCACATATATATACGCATCTAATGCTTCGTTTTACAAAATGTTTCTTTATGTATTCGATATCTAAACCATCTTTATCTACAGGAATAGTTTTCATCTTTGCACCAGCCTGTTGGAAAATCATATTAGCGCTATAATTACTTATATTCCCTACTAAAACTATATCATTTTGTTTTATTAATAATTGAGAAACAATGTACAAACTCATTTCTGTGCTTCTCGTATTTAATAAATTAATTGGTTTTATATGAAAACCTCTGGTAGCATTTAAATAATTGCATAATTGTGTTTGAAATGTAGCAGTAGAAGATTCATTTGGGCTATTCCATTTTTTTATTAGTGTTTTTCTTTTCATAGCAGCACTATACCATCTTGTAAATTGATGTACAGGATGCAATCGTAAATCTGGTTGTCCATCATTAAGAGAATATTCTGTGTTTACTATTTGATTTGTAGAGGCTAAATTGAATGATTTTTGAAAAGGAAATCCTGTAGATTTTGAATAATTATGTGCTTGATTAATTCTATTTGTAGCTGTTTTTATTTTTGGTGATTTCTTTACTATTTCTAAAACAAATGTTCCTTTATTTGGAATGATTTCTACCCAACCTTGAGAAGCTAATTCGTCGTAAATAGCAACTGCAGTATTTCTATGAACGTTTAATATTTTTGATAAATTTCTAGTTCCAGGTAAAATGGTACCTTTCGTTAAATATCTTCGCTGAATTGCATTAATTATTTGCTGTGAAACCTGAATATATACAGGTTGAGGAATTTTTTTATCAAACGTAATTAGTTGTTTAAAAAGCGTAAAAACCGGACTATCTATCATTTTAAAACTGGACTAGTTTAATCGTCCATAAAATTACGAAATTTGCACCGTTTTTAAATCACTATCCATGAAAATTAAAATTAGTTTATTATTTACTGTACTATTTTTTGCGTTGCAGATTAAAGCACAAAAGGAAACTGTAAAAAGAGATACTTTAAAAGAAGTAATTATTACATCTTCTAGAATAGATTTACCCTTTAAAGAAAATTCTAGAACTATAAATATAATTACTTCAAAAGACATAAAAAATAGTGCTGCAATAACTGTTGCAGATTTGTTACAACAAGTTGCTGGAGTAGATATTAGACGAAGAGGAACTGCAGGGAGCCAAGCAGATTTATACATCAGAGGTGGTGGTTTTGACCAAACTTTATTATTGATTGATGGCATAAAAATGGATGATGCACAAACAGGACATCATACGTTAAATGCTGCTTTGCCTTTGGAAGTTATTGAACGAATAGAAATTATAAAAGGACCTGCTGCAAGAGTTTTTGGGCAAAATGCATTTACAGGGGCCATAAATATTGTAACTAAAAAGAAATTAGTAAACACCTTTTCTGCAAATGTTGAAGCTGGGTCTTTTGGACAATTAAATGGTTCTGTTACTGTTGGCAAAGATTTTGAAAACTCTTCTTTCATTGCTCATATTGGAGCCCTAACTTCTGATGGTTACAGACAAAATTCTGATTATAATAACTATAACTATTTCTTAAAAGGAACATTTAATAAAAAAGGTCAGCCAATAGAATTAATAGCCACTTTTTTCGATAAAAAATTTGGTGCAGAAAACTTTTACACAACAAATCCTGATTGGAATGAATATGAAGAAACTCAAAATAGTTTAATTGGAGTTCAAAGTACCTTTAAATCAGAGAAGTTTAAAATTACACCAAGAATTTATTGGAGAAGAGGACAAGATATTTTTCTGTTGAAGAGAGACGACCCAAGTTTTTTTAGAAACTTGCACATTACTAATAAAGTTGGTGCAGAAGCAAATGCTTCTTATACCTCTAATTTAGGAATTACAGGCTTTGGTGTTGATGTTGCTAGAGTTTCAATTAGTAGTAATAATCTAGGAAAACGAGATCGAATAATGACGAATCTTTTTTTAGAACATCGATTCAAATTATTGAATAATAAGTTAGATATTACTCCAGGAGTTGCAGTCACTTACTTTTCTGACTTTAAATCTAATGCTTTTCCAGGTTTAGATGTTGGTTATAGACTATCTGATGCTTTAAAAATCTACGGAAATATTGGAACTACCTATAGAATACCAACATATACAGATTTATTTTACAACGACCCAAGAACAAATGGAAACCCTGATTTACAACCTGAGGAAGCATTTGCACAAGAAATAGGATTGAAATTTAATTCAGGAAAATTCTCATCCTCTATTGCTTTTTTTAATAGAGATGCTACTAATTTGATTGATTATATTCGTCCAGATACAAACCCAACTACAAAATACACAGCAACCAATATTGCTGAAGTAAATACAAAAGGAATAGAGTTTGACACTAATTACAATTTTAATTTTGGTGGTTTTAATCAGAATTTAGCTTTCGGATATAGCTTTTTAGATGATGATATTTTAGATCAAAATAAAGACTTATCTAGATATTCCTTAAACACATTAAGACATCAATTTATTACTCGTTTTACCAGTAAATTCTTTAAAAATATAAGGCAGAATATTATTTACAAATACGCAGAACGCTCTATAGGTACAAGTTATAATGTTTGGGATGCTTCTGTAATTGTAGATTTCAATAAATTTAGTTTTACAGTTACTGCAAATAATATTTTTGATGCAGACTACATAGAATCTGGTTTTGTGCCAATGCCACCAAGTAATGTTTTATTTGGGGTGAGATATAATTATTAAAAGTTTCTCGAAAAGGCTATAAGACGCAAAGTTTTTTTATTTTTTTCTTTGCAACTCCGCGCCTTTGCGAGAAAAAAATAGACTTTGTAAGAGAAAAAACCTAATCCAATTTAGCTTTCATCTTCAAAATTTCCTGTTCCATAGAAACTAACTTGTCTTCAAAAGAAGTAGAAAATTCTGGAATTCTTCGGCAGAAAACATAACGAACTCGCCATAATTCTTTAACGTCAGAAACTTTAAAAGTTTCATCTTCTATATTTTTATGATCAGCTCTAAAAATTACATTGTTATTCGCAACATACAATCTTCGAAACAAAATTGAATCGTTAATAACGGCGAAAACTAACGTTCCGTTTGTTAATTTTTTTATCGCATTTATAGGTGTTTCTTCGCCAATAACAATATCTTTTGGATAGAAACCTTTATCTTGATTCGTCATTTCTAAACTAGAAACGGTAAAAGCTCTAAATTTTTTACTGGTATTTATAGGCAATTGCAAACAAGGCATTTCATCAATAAAAACCTCGTTTTGATAATGTTCTAAATATTCTGAATTGTTATTTTCTGTAATACAAGGCACTTTTGCAAATTGCTCTTTTTTTACATCTTCTGAGTAAGTGGTTAAGTTTTCTTTAAACTGTAACAATTCATTTACTGTAATATCATTGGTTAGCAACGTATCTATTTTTATGCTAAAATGGTTAGCAATTTTAATAATGGTTTCTATCTTTGGTTCACTCCTATGTTCTTCATAAGCACCTAAGGTAGGTCGCTTTAAATCAAAAAGCTCCGCAAAAGCTGCTTGACTCAATCCTTTTACTGTTCTAATTTTTTTTATGTTTTTACCGAAAAATGACATTTTTTGCTAATTAAATTTGCAATTATGAAAATTAAGTGTATCTTTACGCTAACAATATTAGCTAATAATTTTCGATTATGCTAATTTAAATAGTTTTTTATCAGTATTTGAGATGGGAAAAATAAAAAACTAATAGAATTAGCAATTTATAAACCAACTAAAACTTTAAATTATGATTTCAATGGTACATATAACCGTTACTTTTATTTTAAAATTGGTAGAGATATTATGTAACTTTTTGTAATATTGAGTGTTTGTGTTTAAAATCAAATCAATTAAAAAAACGAACTAACCTATGGAAAACCACAATACAAAAATTAAAGATTTTTTAATGCAACTCGATTTTAATATCACTTATGAAAATGCTGAAGATGGTATTTTAATGGTAAGCAAAGAAAGCGAAGGAATCAAAAATTTGATTTTAGGAATCGCGCCACCAATTTTAATTATGGAGCAGTTTATTTTTAACATCAAAAACAAAAATGAAGAAGTTTTTAAAAAATTACTTCAGAAAAACAGAGATATTATTCACGGTGCATTTGTACTCGATGAAACAGGGCAAAAAATAATCTTTAGAGATACTTTGCAAATAGAAAACCTCGATTTGAATGAATTAGAGGCGTCATTAAATTCGTTGAGCTTATTGTTGAGCGAATATTCAGAACAAATTATAAACTTTTCTAAATACTAAAATTATGAATTTTTTTAAACGATTATTTAAAATGGGACAAGCAGAAGCAAATTCAGCTTTAGACAATATGGAAGACCCAATCAAATTAACAGAACAAGGAATTAGAGACATGAAAGTGGATCTTGAAAAAAGTTTGGAAGCATTAGCGCAAGTAAAAGCGTTGGCTATTAGATCTAAAAATGAAGGAGAAGAATTTCTATCTAAAGTAGAAAATTACCAAGAAAAAGCGATGTTATTATTAACAAAAGCAAAAAATGGTAATTTAGAAATTAGCGAAGCAGAACGTTTGGCAAAAGAAGCGTTAATTAAGAAAGAAGAAAGCAGTTTACATGCAGAAAACTCTAAACAAGAATCTGTAAAATTAGAAGGTTCTGTTGCACAGCTAGAGAAAAATGTTGCAGAAATTAAAAAGAACATTAGCAGATGGGAAAACGAATTAAAAACCTTGAAAGCGCGTGTAAAAGTATCTAATGCAACGCAAAAGTTGAACAAACAAATGGCAGATATAGATGCGTCAAGCACCGTTTCTATGTTAGAAAGAATGAAAGATAAAGTGAACCAAGAAGAAGCGCTGGCAGAAGCTTATGGTGAAATTGCAAATGCAAATAAATCTGTAGACGATGAAATTGATAAAGCAATTGACATTACAAAGGATACTGCCGAAAACGAATTGACAAAACTAAAAGAACAAATGGGTTTTACTAACGATACAAAATCTTAATATTGAATTCAGTTATAGACATATTATTTTCTCCAGTTAACATCACACTAACTATTTTAATGCTAATACTTGTATTGTATTGGCTAGTAACTATGGTTTCTGGAGTAGATATTGACCTTGATTTTGATGTAGATGTTGACGTTGATATCGATGCAGATATTGACGCAGATTTCGATACCAATATTGAAGGTGGAAATGTAGATTTTCAAGATATTTCCAGCACAGAAGTCAATAAAGAAGATATTGTAAAAGAGCGAAGAAAACCGTTAAAATGGTGGCAAGTGGTTTTGGTCTATTTCAACTTTGTGGGATTGCCATTTATGTTCACATTTACTTGTTGGATTTTCCTTTGGTGGATTTTAACAACCGTAATTACCACACTAACATTTAGTTATGACAACACATTCGGTTTTATAATTATGTTATTGGGCTTTTTCCCAGCGTTGATTTTAACCAAAATTTTTACAACTCCGTTTAAAGGATTCTTCAAAAACTTAAATAAAGATGGCGATTTACCCATCGATATTATTGGAAGACAAGGAGTTTGTATGTCTACAATTAAAGACAACAAAATGGGTTCTGCAGAAATTGTGGTAAAAAATACACCATTATCTATTTATGTAAAATCGTTGAATGGCGAAGAAATCTCATTTAGAGAACCTATTCTAATCATCAAACAAAGTGAAGACAAAAACTATTATTACGCAAAATCATACACAACTAACTAAAAACTAAAAAAATTATGCTAGAAGGTTTATTACCAATTATTGGAATCAGTTTAGGATTAATCCTATTCCTTGTTATTGTTTATTTTGCAATTATTGCAATGTTTTACAAGAAAATTCCTCAAGGACAAGCACTTGTAAGAACAGGATTTAAAGGAACAAAAGTAGCGACAGACAGAGGTTTGTATGTGGTTCCTGTTTTTCATAAAGTAGAAATTATGGACATTTCTGTTCGTAAAATTCAGATTGAAAGATTAGGAAACGAAGGTCTTATTTGTAAAGACAACATGCGTGCAGACATAAAAGTTGCCTTTTTTGTTCGTGTAAATAATGAAGTAGATTACATTAAAAAAGTAGCACAAACTATTGGTTGTGCAAGAGCCTCAGATATTGAAACGTTAGAAGATTTATTTGAAGCAAAATTTTCTGAAGCCTTAAAAACCGTTGGTAAAAAGTTCGATTTTACAGAACTATATGAAGCCAGAAGAGAATTTAGAGATGAAATTGTAGATATTATTGGAACCGATTTAAATGGTTACACATTAGAAGATTGTGCGATTGATTATTTAGAGCAAACGCCTGTTTCTTTCTTAAAGCCAGACAATATTTTAGATTCAGAAGGAATCAAAAAAATCACAGAATTAACTGCGGCTCAAAATGTGAAGTCGAATTTAATTATGCGTGATGAGCAGAAAACCATCCGTAAACAAGATGTAGAAGCTCGTGAAGCAATTCTAGAATTAGACAAACAATTAGCAGAAAAAGAACAACAGCAAAAAAGAGAAATTGCGAATATAGTTTCTAGAGAAGAAGCAACTACGTTAAAAGTGAACGAAGAAGAGCGCTTAAAGTCGGAAACTGCAAGAATATCAACCGAAGAAAAACTGCAAGTTGCAGAAGAAAATATGCAGCGTCAAGTAATTGTTGCAGCTAAAAATAAGTTAAGAACAGATGTTGTTGAGACAGAAAGAGTCGAAAAAGACAGAATGTTAGAAGCAACAGAAAGAGAGCGAATTGTAACTCTAGCGCAAATTGAAAAAGAGCGAGTTTTAGAAGTTGAGAAAAAGAATATTCAAGATGTAATTCGTGATCGAGTTGTATTGGAAAAAGGTGTTGTTCAAGAGCAAGAAAACATGAAAGATATTCAAGCTTTTAAAACTGCAGATAGAGATAAACAAGTAAAAATTACCATTGCAGAAGCAAATGCAGAGGAAGACTTAATTAAGACAACTAAAGCTGCAGAAGCTCAGAAACAAGCAGCAATTCAGCAAGCAGAAGAAATTAACATTGAAGCCTTAGCAAAGAAACAAGCGAGTGAAAAAGAAGCAGAAGCACGTAAAATTTTAGCAGAAGCAACTGCGAAAGAAGAAGCTACAATTGGTATGTCTGAAGCACAAGTAATGCATGCAAAAGCAGATGCACACGAACGTGAAGGAATGGTTGAAGCATTAATTATAGAGAAAAAAGCGAAAGCAGAAGCAGTTGGAATCGAAGCGAAAGCAGCAGCAATTCAGAAAGAAGGAATGGCGCAAGCAGCAGTTATCAAAGAAAAAGCGTTAGCTGATGCAGCTGGAATTGAAGAAAAAGCAAACGCAATGAAAAAATTAGATGGTGTTGGTAAAGAACATGAAGAATTCAAGTTGCGTTTAGACAAAGAATTGCAAGTAGATTTAGCAGAAATTAATATTCAGAAAGAAATTGCAGATGCACAAGCAAGTGTAATTGCAGAAGCGTTAAAAGCGGCAAATATTGATATTGTTGGTGGGGAAACGATGTTCTTCGATCAAATTGTTGGGCAAATTACTAAAGCCAAAGGTTTTGATCGATTAACAAAACATTCAGATAATATTCAAGATGTAAAAGATGCTATTCTTGGAAGTAATGATGTGAAAGGAAATCTGTTAGAAAAAGTAAGAGATTTTGCAGATAAATACAACGTATCTTCAGAAGATATTAAAAACCTTTCTGTTGCTAGTATTTTGATGGATTTAAAATCAAAAACGTCTGATAAAGAAGAAAGCAACCTGTTTACTAATTTAATGAATTTGGCTAAAGGTTTAGGTTTGAGTGATAAGAAATTAGGATAGAATTGTTAGCTAAAATTTAGATGATAAAACTTTTACAGAAAATATTTTATTTTAAAATTCCAAGATTCGTGATGAAAAATCTCATCTTAAAAGCAAGGATGAGATTACTCTTAGACATTGCAAAAAATGGACATTATAAAAATCGAATTTATTTATCTGAAAATATAAAGAGTTTCTCATATGAGAATAAATTAAGACTTATTGAAGTTCTTATCAACGATAAAATTGAAATAATATCGAAGCTCATTATAAAGGAGTCTAAAAATTTAAGTTTACCAAAATCCATTCAAATTCAAGTTAAAGAAAAATCAGAATATTGGATTCTCAAAAAAATAGAAATTGAAAAGTCAAAAGAGAAATTAGGCGAATTATTTAAAAATTCAACAAATAGAAAAAGGAAATTTTCAAAAGGTGATACACTTCAAAACATGAAGAATATGCTAAAAAAACCTATGAATACTGGTAAATGGATTTAACAAAGTTAAACATTAATCTCATTTTATATTCTATTTAGAACTCTGTAAGTCAATTATAAAGAAAATAAAGGATTTATTACTTTAATAAAATTTACCAAAAATCCGCATGCAAAAAGAAGAAAAAAAATCTAAAAATATTCTCGAAGACGGAACGTATGAAATTATTCAAGGTCGTCTTCAAAAGCAAAAAGAAGAACTGCAAAATCGTCTTGGAAAACTAAACCAAGAACGCGCAAAAGTTTTTGGTAGCGTAGAAACCAAACTGATTGCAAACAACAGAATAAACACAGAAAACAACTGTATTTCTAGAGATATTGTTACAATTGGCGATTTAACGTTGTTTGGGTATAACGTGCATTTTGGCTTACGAACAGAGATAAAATTAGACGATGTTTTTAGCATTTATTCTTATGATGGAACTCAATTTGTAAACAAAGGATTATCACTATTAAAAAACGACACCTTTACAACAGACTTCACTAATCTATACAAATATTACAGAAATACCATTTTTAGCAAGTTTGCGATTATTGGCAATTATTTGCACATGGTTTTTTAATTGAGCGAAAGTGTAAACGATATTAAAACCTTTAAATGGCTAATTAGCGACAGCAAATTAACCTATGTAGATAACAGAAGTGAGCACGAATTTACGTTTCCAAATCAGCATGAATTTAAGTGGCAAGAAGTCTCAAGAGACATGCATTTGTATGGAAAACATCCTCACATTAGCATTTTAGATAAAGTTTTTGTAGAAACAGTTGGTGGCGATTTAACCATAAAAATCGAAAATAATACAGAAGACGGAAAAGGAATTTACAATGAACCTGTAACGCAAGCAGATCAAACGTTGGATGATGGTCAGTACAGGTTTGCAGATTTAGGAAACTTAATTGTTTTAGAAATAAAACCTTTTCAAGAAGATGCTCGTTATTTTGTCTATAATCATAAAATACAAGAAGTTAAGCGCATCAATACCATAAAAGATGCAGCTGTTTTATTGCCAAATGATCAGGGAATTATTTTTTCTAACGGATATTATTTGCAATCTGGCGCATTTAAGATTTTCGATAATCAGTTAGAAGATTTAAAATTTCAAGACAAAATTACGTCTCAAAATGGCGAAGATTTTTTCTATGTTTTTTACCAAGAAAAAACAGGATTGTATGTGTTGATGTCATACAACGTTATTGAGCAAGAAGTAAAAACACCAATAATTTGTAACGGATTTACCTTCTTAAAAAATGGCGAATTGTGTTATTTCAAAGATAACGAAGAACAAACAAGACACCATATAATTCAGATTTGGCAAACGCCATTTATTCAAGGTGCAGAAATTCCGTCAGAACATAAAGATTCATTTTTATACAAAGTTGGGAATAAAGATATTGTAAAAGCGATGGCTGAAAGTCAGGTTCTAATTACACTTTTGAATAAAGAGGATAATTATGACGGATTGTATGAAGATATTGCCAAAAATTCGTTAGATATTATTGATAGTTATTATTGGATTAAAGACCCAAAAACATTTGAATTATCTATACCCTTAACCGAAATAAATTCGGCTGCGAACTCAGCAATAGATGAGTTTGATAAGGTTGTTCAACTTCGGAAAAACGCTGCAAAAATTACCGAAGAAATTTCTGGAAAAGCAAACACTTTTTTAGGAAAAGTAAAAAGCACTTCATTTAAATCGATTGACGATTTTGTACAAGCATTATCGCAATTAAGAACTTTGAGGGGCGAAATTATCGGCTTTAAAGAAGTTCGTTATGTAGATGTTGTTTTTTTAGAGAAATTAGAAGAAGAACTGGCAAATCAGACAGAAAAAATCTCGCAAGGTTGTGTTACTTTTTTGTTGGATGAAAAAGCATTGTTACCTTATCATAAAAGAGTTGCAGAAAAAGAAACCGAATTAGAAAACATAAAGAAAGTAATTAATGCAAAAGCGTTAGAAAAAGAAGTAAATCAGATTGTAACAGATTTAGAAATGCTGATTGAAATTGTTTCTAATTTAGAAATTGAAGACACGTCTCATTCTACCAAAATTATTGAATCTATTTCGTTGATTTTTTCTACTATAAATCAGCTTAAAGCAGGAATTAAAAATAAAATAAAGTCGTTAAGTTCTGCTGAAGCTACCGCAGATTTTTCGTCTAAAATAAAGTTGATAGACCAAAGTATTGTCAACTATTTAGATATTGCTACAACTCCAGAAAAAACAGATGAATTGCTAAATAAAGTAGCGATTCAATTAGAAGATTTAGAAGGCAGATTTGCAGATTATGATGAGTTTATTGCCGATATTTTAGAAAAAAGAGAAGAGGTTTACAATGCGTTTCAGGCGAAGAAAAGTAGCATAATTGAAGCTAGAAACAAAAAAGCAGTTGCCTTAGAAACAGCAGCAAAAAGAATCTTAAATGGCGTTGTAAAAAAAGCAGAAAGCTTTAAGTTTTTAAATGAAATTAATGGCTATTTCGCATCCGATTTAATGATTAGCAAACTGCGAGACATTATCAAACAATTGTATGATTTAGAAGATGGTGGAAAAGCAGAAATGATTGAAACTGGCTTAAAAACAGCCAAAGAAGATGCCACAAGAAAGTTAAAAGACAAGCAAGATTTATATGAAGATGGCGAAAATGTAATTAAGCTTGGGAAACATAAATTTGGTGTAAACAAACAAGTTTTAGATTTGACGATTGTTTACAAAGACAAGTCCCTTTTTTATCATTTAACAGGAACCGATTTTTATCAAGAAATTGAAAATGAAATCTTGTTAAAATCAGAGAAATACTGGAATCAATCTTTTGTTTCCGAGAATGAAGATGTTTATAGATCTTCCTATTTAGCATACAGAATTACCCAAGAAAATTCAGTTGAAGAATTAGTCAATTTTTCGGATGAAGAGTTACTAGAATTGGTAAAAAATGTTGCTTCTAAAAGTTATACAGAGGGCTACACAAAAGGAGTTCATGATGAAGATGCATTTAAAATTTTAAAGACCTTTATTGTTAAAGAAACGTTTTTAGGATTATTAAAATTTTCACCAAAAACAAGAGCATTTGCACAATTATTTTGGCAGTCTTTATCCGAAGAAAAAAGGACATTTTACAGTGAAAAAATAAAAGCATCTGCAGCTGTTTTAAGTGTTTTTCCAAAAAGTAAAAGTCATTTTCAATTGATTAGTCATTTAGGAAAATCAATTCATAAAATTTTTATGGAAGAGTTGGTTAACATAAAAGAATATGATGCAACAAGCCAGTTTGAAATTGCAAGGTATTTGTTTGAAGAATTAAGCGAAGAAACTTCTTTCTGTTCAAGTCAAAAAACAATACTATTATTCGAAGATTTTATAAAAGTTTTAAAAGATAAAAAAACCTTAAGAACAGAAATTCAGCAATTAAAAAACGAACCATATAAAATAGATTTAGCTACAGAATGGGTTTCTTCTTTCGTGAAATCAAATCACACAAATGACGCAGCTTATATTTATGAAATTGTATGTTTATTTTTATATGAAGATAAATCTGCAAGAAATGTTATAAATGTTGATGCAGAAGAAATAATAACTGATTTAGCTGGAAATCATCCTTCAATAAAAAATGAAGAATTATTTTTTAATTATCATCAATTTGTAGATCAATTAAATCATTTTTCAACAGTTGAAGTCGTAGGATTTCATCAATATAAAGAAGAAAAACACAAAGTTACTTTAGACTTAAAAGAAGCGTTAAAATTAGAAGAATTTTTACCTAGAGTTTTAACGTCTTTTGTACGAAATAAATTGATAGATCAAGTTTATTTACCGCTTTTTGGCGATAATTTATCGAAACAATTAGGAAGTGTTGGAAGCAACAAACGTACAGACAGAATGGGAATGTTGTTGTTGATTTCGCCTCCTGGTTATGGTAAAACTACGTTGATGGAATATTTAGCAAACAGATTAGGTTTTGTATTTATGAAAATTAACGGCCCAGCAATTGGTCACGAAATAACGTCTGTAGATCCAATGTCTGCAAACAATATAGCAGCTCGTGAAGAACTAAAAAAACTAAATCTTGCCTTTGAAATGGGAAACAATGTAATGTTGTATTTAGACGATATTCAGCATTGTAATCCAGAATTTTTACAAAAATTTATTTCGCTTGCAGATGGAACTCGTAAAATAGAAGGTGTATATAATGGACAACCAAAAACCTACGATTTTAGAGATAAAAAGTTCTGTGTAATTATGGCTGGAAATCCATATACAGAAAGTGGCGATAAGTTTCAAATTCCAGACATGTTGGCTAACAGAGCAGATATTTACAATTTAGGAGATATTATTGGCGATACAGAAGCTTTATTTAAAATGAGTTTGATAGAAAACTCATTGACTTCAAACCCAATTCTGAGTCAAGTTTCCAACACAAATTTTGATGATATTTATCAATTGGTAAAAATTGTAGAAACTGGAAATAGAGAAGGAATCGAGTTGCAAGGAAATTACACAAAACAAGAATTAAATGATTATTTATCGGTTTTAGAAAAGGTAACCATTATTAGAGATCGAGTGATGGACGTAAATGCTGCTTATATAAAATCTGCAGCTATGGACGACCAAAACAGAACAGAACCCAATTTTAAATTGCAAGGTTCTTATAGAGATATGAATAAATTGGTGGCGAAGATTGTCCCAATTATGAATAATAAAGAATTAGAAACTTTGTTATTATCTCATTATGAAAATGAATCTCAAACCTTAACAAGTGCGGCCGAATCTAATTTGTTAAAATATAAAGAATTAGGGAATTTATTAACTCCCGAAGAAACTGAAAGATGGCAAGCTATCAAAACCACCTTTGTAAAAAACAATAAGCTCAAAGGCTTTGGAAACGCAAATGAAATGACGCAAGTTTTGGCTCAAATGATGCAGTTTAGCGAAAATTTAGAAGGGATTCAGGAAGTTTTGAGAAAAGGATTGGAGAAATAAAGTAAGAATTGGAATTTATAAAAACTATCAATTATTGACTTAATTGATCGTTTTTGTTTTTACTGATTAATCCATTTTATTACATTTTCTTAACTTTGCTCTTTTAAAATTCCTAATATGCCTTTAGATTTATCGCAAATAGATAGAGTTAAAACGATCACCAAAGAAGACTTTATAAAAAACTATTTTAAGCCACAAAAACCTGTTGTGGTGGAACGTTTTATAGAGGATTGGCCTGCATATTTTAAATGGAGTTTAGACTATATGAAAGAAGTTGCAGGAGATAAAACTGTCCCTTTGTATGATGATAGACCTGTAGATTTTAAAGATGGTTTTAATGAACCGCATGCAAAAATGAAAATGAGCGAATATGTGGATTTATTAAAACGTGAACCAACAAAATTTAGAATTTTTTTGTGGAATATTTTAAAAGAAGTGCCTGTTTTACAAAAAGATTTTAGTTATCCAGATTTGGGAATTCGCTTAATGAAAGGCTTGCCAATGCTCTTTTTTGGAGGAACAGATTCTTACACGTTTATGCATTATGATATTGATTTGGCGAATATCTTTCACTTTCATTTTGAAGGAAAAAAGAAAATTATTTTGTTTGATCAAAAACAAAATCCACACTTGTACAAAGTGCCTTATGCTTTAATTACTAGAGAAGATATCGATTTCTCTAGTCCAGATTTTAAAAAATGGCCAGCATTAAAAAACGCTATAGGTTTCACTACAGATTTAAATCATGGAGAAATGCTATATATGCCTGAAGGTTATTGGCATTATATGCAATATATTACTCCAGGTTTTTCTATGAGTTTACGAGCTATTGCTAGAAAACCAAAGAATTTAAGTAAAGCTATTTACAATGTTTTTGTAATGAGAACGATTGACAATATCATGCGAAGAATAAAAGGACAAGAATGGATTGATTGGAAAAACGAAAAAGCCATCTTAAAAACGAATAAGTATTTGAAAAAGAAATAAATACGAGCTTATACGTATTGTTTCCTACCAAATTGTTTTGTACATTTCGCATTCAACCAAAATACCCAAAAAATGGCTCATTGCCCAAAATGTAAATCTGACTCAAGACACAGACTAAGGCGTAAAGGATTATTTAAAAGCATTCCTGGAACTAGAGCATATTCTTGTGACAGATGTAATACATACTATGTTTGGTTTCGCCTTTTAGGTTTTTCTCTTAGAGGGTAACACAAAAAAAAAGACGCATAATTTGCGTCTTTTTTTATCTGTAAAATTTATTTTTTAATTAAAAAATGATCGATAAATATCGTTTCCGTTTGCAAAAAGCAACAATGCAACCAAAAGAATAAAACCAACAACTTGTGCATATTCTAAAAATTTATCACCAGGTTTTTTTCCTGTAATCATTTCCCATAGCGTAAAAACCACGTGTCCACCATCTAAAGCAGGAATTGGTAATAAATTCATAAAACCAAGCATTATTGAAAGGAATGCAGTAATTGTCCAAAAAGATTGCGCGCTAAATTCTTCTGGAAAAATACTTCCAATAGAAATAAACCCTCCCAAACCTTTATAAGCTCCTGTACTTGGATTAAAGATTTTCTTTAATTGCTTCACGTAACTTGTTAATGTTGTCCAAGACTTATTTAACCCAGCAGGAATTGCTTCTCCAAAAGTATACTCGATGTTTGATAAGCTATAATAACCTAGTTTGTCTAAATCATTTAATGAAGCTCCTGTAAAAATAATTCCTAAAGTTCCTTGCTCTGTAACTTGCACTGGAATTTGTTTTGTTTCGGCTCCTCTTTTTACAGTCAATGTTATTTCTTGTCCTTTATATTCTGCCAATCGAGCTTCAGCTTCATCATAATATTTGATAGCATTTCCGTTAATTGCAGTTACTATATCTTTTGGTTTTAAATCGCTATTTGCATTAATAGAATCTTTTTGAATTCCGCCAATAATAAAAGGATATCTAACGAATAAAAAAGAACCTGCATCTTTACCTCTATCTACTAATTTTGAAATAAAATCAATAGGAATTTCTTTCTCTATAACTTCTCCATTTCTTTCAATCGTAAATTCATTTCCGTTGATAAAACCAATTGGCAGCTCATTAAATTTCTGAACTTTTTCATTGTCAATTGTTAGAATTTTATCTCCAGTTTGCAAACCTAAATCCATAGCCAAAGAGTCTTGCACCCAAATACCATCTTTTACGTTTTCGGTTGGTAAGAATTTTTCGCCATAAGCATACATTAACATAATGTAAATGAAAATTCCCAACACAAAATTCACAAAAACACCACCTAACATTATAATTAGTCTTTGCCAAGCTGGTTTAGAACGAAATTCCCAAGGCTTTGGAGGTAAAGCCATCTGCTCTTTGTCCATACTTTCGTCTATCATCCCAGCTATTTTTACATAACCACCAAGTGGAATCCAACCAATTCCATAGACAGTTTCTCCAATTTTTTTCTTGAAAATTGAAAATTTATAATCAAAAAACAAATAGAATTTTTCTACTTTGGTTTTAAATAATTTTGCGGGGATAAAATGCCCAAGTTCGTGCAAAACAATCAATAAAGAAAGACTTAAAATAAATTGAGATGCTTTTATTAATATTTCCATTCGGCTTAAAAATCAGTTTTAAAAGCCACAAATGTACACTTTTAAAGGCGTTTGTAAAAACGTATAAAACAATCTATTTTCTTTTTAACATTCTTTTTGTATGGCTTTCTATGGATAAACTTTTTGGCAGAAATTTTATGTCGTAATTTTGTGTTTTATTTTAGATGATGAAAAAGCCAATCGTAATTTTCTTTATTATTTTTTCTGTGATTACTATCGCAGTTTTTTATCAATTATTAAAAGTTGATAAAACATTAAAAATTTATAATCCTTCTGATATAAATCCACGTTTGGTAGATGAATCGATTCGTTTTCAAAAGAAAAATCATAAAACGTTAGATTTTGAATTAGTCAACCAAAATGGAAAAATAATCACTCAAGAAGACTATAAAAATAAAATTTATATAGCTGATTTTTTCTTTACAAGTTGTCAAAGTATTTGTATTCCAATGGCATATAATATGGGTGAATTGCAAAGTTTCTATAAGAACGATGATGATATTCTATTTCTCTCACATTCTGTAATGCCGAAAATGGACAGTATTTCTGTATTAAGAAAATATGCAGATAAAAAAGGAGTAATTGATAGAAAATGGAATGTTACTACAGGCGATAAAAAACAGATTTACGATTTGGCCAGAAAAAGCTATTTTGTAGTTACAGATGAAGGTTCTGGTGATGAAAACGATTTTATTCATACGGAAAATTTCGTTTTGGTAGATAAAGAAAGACGATTACGTGGTTTTATGACGGAACAAAAGCCGAAGAAATGGAAAAATTGAAGAAAGACATTGCATTGTTAAAAGAAGAATATAGTAGAAAATAATTGTTTAGAATGATTCTAAACACGTATCTTTGTCATCCAAAATTATTTTTTTTGAGCACTATTGCAAGTTTACTAAAAGGCGAAATCGGCTATATTTCTGAAGAATCTTTAGATGAAATTCCGTTAAAATTATTGGAAATGGGTTGTTTGCCTGGTGCAGAAGTACAACTCATTCAATTAGCGCCATTAAAAGATCCTATTTATATAAATGTAAACGGAAGCCATTTGGCAATTAGAAAAGAAACTGCTGCAATCATAAAAATTATTAAAGCACATTAATGGCATCAAATACCAATATAAAAATTGCTTTAATTGGAAACCCAAACACTGGTAAAACCCTTTTATTTAATCAATTAACAGGGTTGAATCAAAAAGTTGGTAATTATCCTGGAGTTACTGTAGATAAAAAAGAAGGTAAAAGCAAACTCTCTGCAACGCACACTGCAACCATTACAGATTTACCAGGAACGTATAGTATAAATCCTACTTCATTAGACGAAAGTATTGTTTTAAAAACACTACTTAAAAAAGATATAAAAAGCTCTCCAGATGTAATTTTGGTGGTAGCAGATGCAGAAAATCTAAAAAGAAACTTACTTTTATTTTCACAAATTAAAGATTTAGAAATTCCGACGGTTTTGGCAATCAATATGATTGATCAAATGAAGAAAAAAGGAATTTCTATCGATTTAAATGCGCTTCAAAAAGAATTAAATACAGAAGTAATTCTAATAAGTGCTAAGAAAAACGAGGGAATAAACGATTTAAAAGCAGCTATAATTAAATGTCATGTTGCTGCTAAAGCATCGCCATTATGTGCCGTAAATCATAAAATTGATGCAGATTATTTTGACAGATTAAAAGAGATTAGTCCAAACCATTCTATTTACGAATTGTGGTTAATGGTTACACAAAATAATTATCCAGATTCTATTACAAAAGAAGAAAAAGAAAACTTATTAGCTTTTAAAAGTGATGCTTCTAAGTTGAAAAAATATCAGCATAAAGAAACCATTTATCGTTATCAAGAAATCAATCGAATTCTAAAAGAAACTTATATTGTTGATAAAACAAAAGCAACTGATTTACGTGGAAAATTAGACCGAATTTTTACACATAAAATCTTTGGTTATTTCTTTTTCTTTTTGATTTTACTATTGATTTTTCAATCTATTTTTGATTGGGCTTCTTTACCAATGGATTTAATTGATGGCACTTTTGCAGACATTAGTAGCTATTTAAAAAGAGAATTATCTCCAGGAGTTTTAACAGATTTATTGACAGACGGAATTATTCCAGGAATTGGTGGTGTACTTATTTTTATTCCACAAATAGCAATTCTATTTATGTTCATTGCTATTTTAGAAGAAACTGGCTATATGAGTCGTGTTGTTTTTCTGATGGATAAAATTATGCGACGTTTTGGAATGAATGGAAAAAGTGTAATTCCGTTAATTTCTGGAACAGCATGTGCAATTCCAGCAGTTATGGCAACCAGAACAATTTCTAGTTGGAAAGAACGGTTAATTACCATTTTGGTTGTTCCGTTTACAACTTGTTCTGCACGTTTACCTGTTTATGCGATTTTAATTGCGTTGATTATTCCAAATAAAAAAATCTTCGGATTTTACAGTTTACAAGGTTTTACTTTGCTAATGTTATACGTTTTAGGTTTTGCTACAGCCATTTTATCAGCATATATTTTACAAAAAACTTTAAAAATAAAAAGCAGCTCTTTCTTTGTGGTAGAAATGCCAAACTATAAATTTCCTTCCGTAAAAAATGTCTTTTTTGAAGTTGTAGAAAAAACAAAAGCATTCGTTTTAGGCGCAGGAAAAATCATTTTAGCACTGTCTGTTGTGTTGTGGTTTTTAGCATCAAATGGGCCTGATTCTTATAACAATGTAGAACAAAATATTACTTCAGAAATAAGCAATCAAGATTTATCTGAAGACGAATTGAATCAGAAAATAGCATCAGCAAAATTAGAGCATTCTTATATTGGAATTATGGGAAAATCCATAGAACCAGCCATAAAGCCTTTGGGTTATGATTGGAAAGTGGGTATTGCTTTAATTACTTCGTTTGCTGCTAGAGAAGTTTTTGTAGGAACTTTAGCTACAATCTATAGTGTAGAAAATGATGATGAAAATACATCTACCATAAAAGAAAAAATGAGGAATGACATTAACCAAAATACAGGCGAAAAAACATTTAATTTCCCTGTAGGAGTGTCTTTATTGGTTTTTTACGCTTTTGCAATGCAATGTATGGCAACTTTGGCAATTGTTAAAAAAGAAACAAATACGTGGAAATGGCCGTTAATACAGTTGTTTGGAATGTCTGGTTTAGCCTATATTTGCTCGTTTATTGTCTATCAAATTTTAAGTTAATGCAAGAAATTATAGTTTACATTTTGGTATTTGCTGCTGCAGGTTTTTTAGTGAAAACTATTTTCTTTCCTAAAAAAGAATCTTCTAATTGTGGCACAGATTGTGGTTGTCATTAGATGAAAAAATTAATCAATTCTTCTTGTAAGGATTTTTAGTTTTAAAATACTAATAGTAAAGTTTAACACAAAATACAATTATGAAAAAATCAATTTTTAAAATCGCAATTTTAGTTTGCGCTGTATTATTATCAACTGAAGGAATTGCACAAAAATTTCCAGCTTTAGATAAAAGTCCAATGGATGTTTCATCATTTCCATCAAGTTATAAAGAATCCAATAAAGTTGTAAAAGTAACATACAGCAGACCTCAACTTAAAGGAAGGAGTTTAGATAAATTAGCTCCAAAAGATAAAGTATGGAGAACAGGTGCAAACGAAGCTGCCGAAATTACATTTTATAAAGATGTTACATTTGGTGACAAAGATGTAAAAGCTGGAACTTACACTTTATTTACAATTCCAAATGATAAAGAATGGACATTAATTTTAAGTACTGCAAAAAATGTTTGGGGTTCTTACTTTTACAAGCCAGAAGAAGATGTTGTTAAAGTTATGGGAGCTGTATCTAAAAACAAAGATTCTGTTGAAGCATTTTCTATAATATTTGACGAGAATATGAATATGGTTTTAGGCTGGGACAAAACAGTAGTTACTGTGCCAATTAAATAATAATTTTCTTATAAGAAATTGAAAGCCACAGAATATTCTGTGGCTTTTTTATGTCTTTTATTTACTGAAAGAACTCTTTTAAGGTACAAAGAATAAACGTAAATTTGCACACTTTAAGCAACGACAAAATGCAATATAATCATCAAGAAATAGAAAAGAATTGGCAAGAATTTTGGGCAAAAAACCAAACTTTTAAAGCAAGCAATAATTCTGATAAACCAAAATATTATGTGTTAGATATGTTCCCTTATCCAAGTGGAGCAGGCTTACATGTTGGGCATCCTTTAGGTTATATTGCAAGTGATATTTATGCACGTTACAAACGCCATAAAGGATTTAATGTATTGCATCCTCAAGGTTACGATTCTTTTGGTTTACCTGCAGAACAATATGCGATTCAAACAGGGCAACATCCAGCAAAAACTACAGAAGAAAACATAAAAACGTATAGAAGACAATTAGACCAAATTGGTTTTTCTTTTGATTGGTCTCGTGAAGTAAGAACATCAGATCCAGATTATTATAAGTGGACACAATGGATTTTTATTCAGCTTTTTAATTCTTGGTACAATAAAGATTCAGACAAAGCAGAAGATATTTCAACATTGGAAAAAATCTTTAAAAAAGAAGGAAATTCAACTGTAAATGCAGTTTATGATGAAGATACAAAGCAATTTTCTGCAGAAGAATGGAAAGCATTCTCAAAAACAGAACAAGAAGAAATTTTACTACAATATCGTTTAACATTTTTGTCTGATACAGAAGTAAATTGGTGTCCAGCTTTGGGAACAGTTTTAGCAAATGATGAAATTGTAAACGGAGTTTCAGAAAGAGGAGGTCATCCTGTTGTTCGTAAAAAAATGACTCAATGGTCTATGCGAATTTCTGCATATGCACAACGTTTGTTAGACGGATTAGAAACGATTGATTGGCCACAACCTTTAAAAGATTCTCAAACCAATTGGATTGGAAGAAGTCAAGGTGCAATGGTTTCTTTTGAAATCCTATCCCCAACCCTTTCCAAAGGAAAGGGAGCAAGTGCGGAATCGAAAACACCTGGTTATATGACTGGTGGAACAAATTCTTATTTGTTTTTGGAAAAAGCAAGAGAGATGAGAGCGAATCCAACTCCAGCTGAAGCAATTCTCTGGAAGCAATTAAAAGGAAAAAAAATTGGGCAAAAATTTAGACAACAGCATTTAATTAATGATTTTATTGTTGATTTTGTTTGTCTAACAAGAAAATTAATTATTGAAGTTGATGGTAAAGTTCATGATTATCAATTAGAAAAGGATGAAGCAAGAACTTTAGAATTAGAACAAAAATCTGGTTTTAAAGTAATTCGTTTTAAAAACGAAGAGGTAATTGGAGATATTGATAAAGTAATTACAAAAATTGAAAAAGAACTTAACAATCAATTTTATAAGCTGCAAAAATTAGAAAAAGATATTCAAAAAAGTCAAGAAAAACACACAAACATAAGCGACAAACAAACTACTCCAACAGTGTCTCTTTCCTCTGGAAAGAGAGTCAGAGATAGGATTCAGGTTTTCACAACGCGTCCAGATACAATTTATGGAGTGTCATTTATGACATTGGCTCCAGAACACGAGCTCGTTTCTAAAATTACAACAGAAGCACAAAAAGCAGAAGTAGAAAATTATATAAAAGCAACAGCAAAACGTTCTGAACGAGATAGAATGGCAGATGTAAAAACCATTTCTGGAGCATTTACTGGTGCTTACGCAATTCATCCTTTTTCTGGTGATAAAATTCAGATCTGGATTGGAGATTACGTTTTAGCTGGTTATGGAACTGGAGCTGTAATGGCTGTTCCTTGTGGAGATCAACGTGATTATGATTTTGCAAAACACTTTAATATTCCAATTCCAAATATTTTTGAAGGTGTAGATATTTCTGAAGAAGCGCATACAGACAAAGAAGGAACTGTAATTGCAAATTCAGATTTTTTATCTGAATTAAAATACAAAAAAGCCTTGAAATTAGCCATTTTCGAAATAGAAAAACGTGGTTTTGGTTATGGAAAAATAAACTATAGATTAAGAGATGCTGTTTTTAGCAGACAACGTTATTGGGGAGAACCATTTCCTGTGTATTACAAAGATGGAATGCCACAAATGATTGACGAAAAGTACTTACCAATTGTGTTGCCAGAAGTAGAAAAGTACTTACCAACTGAAGATGGAAAACCGCCTTTAGGAAACGCAACAGAATGGGCTTGGGATTCAAGAGCAAAAAAAGTGGTTGCTAACGAAAAGCTAAAAAATAAAACCGTTTATCCTTTAGAATTAAACACAATGCCTGGTTGGGCAGGGAGTTCTTGGTACTTTAACAGATATATGGATGCTAACAATTCAGCCGAATTTGCAAGTAAAGAAAATCTTGAGTATTGGAAAGAAGTCGATTTATATATTGGTGGGTCAGAACATGCAACAGGACATTTATTATACGCACGTTTTTGGCAAAAATTCTTATTCGATAAAGGAATTGTTCCTGTTGATGAATTTGCTAAAAAGTTGATTAATCAAGGTATGATTTTAGGAACTTCTGCTTTTGTTTATAAAGCAACTCCTTTTGTAAAATCTGGATGTTCAATTGATGGTTCTACTGATGAAATTATGGATAAAATTCCGTCAGTATTTGTTTCACAAAATTTATTTGATACTGATGATTCTTTTGAAGCTGTTGTTAAAAACTACTTTTTGACTAATAACATTTTAGATGATAATGATGTCGATCGATTAATGATTGTAAAAACGCCTTTGCATGCAGATGTTTCATTAGTAAACAATTCAGATGAATTAGATATTGAAGCGTTTAAAAATCACCCTTTAAACAAAGAGTACATAAACGCTCAATTTATTTTAGATGAAGGCGCTTACAAGGTTGGTAGAGAAGTAGAAAAAATGTCCAAATCGAAATACAATGTGGTTAATCCAGATGATATTGTAGCAGATTATGGAGCAGATGCCTTACGTTTGTTCGAAATGTTTTTAGGGCCTTTAGAACAAGCAAAACCTTGGAAGACGTCAGGAATTTCTGGTGTGTATTCTTTCTTGAAGAAATTATGGAAATTATATATTTCTGAAGATGGCATAATTTTTTCTGATGAAAAAGCTACGAAGGAAGAATTAAAAGTTTTACATAAAACCATCAAAAAAGTACAAGAAGATATTGAGAGTTTTTCTTTTAATACATCTGTTTCTACATTTATGATTGCTGTAAATGAATTGACAACCTTAAAATGTAATAAGAAAGAAATTTTAGAACCTTTATTGATTTTGTTATCACCTTATGCTCCTCATATTTCAGAAGAATTATGGAGTAAATTAGGAAATACAGACAGTATTTCTACAGCTCCTTTTCCAATTTTTGATTCGAAACATTTGGTAGAAAGTGCTAAAAATTATCCAATTTCTTTTAATGGAAAAATGCGATTTACGTTAGAACTTCCTTTAGATTTATCAAAAGAAGAAATAGAAAAAACAGTTTTAGCTCACGAAAAAACAATTGCGCAATTAGAAGGTAGAACACCTAAAAAAGTAATTATAGTACCAGGAAAAATTGTAAATATTGTTGGCTAGCAGACTCAGTTTACTTTTGGTGTTTTTAGTTCTTAGTGTTGATTTTTTGAATAAATTACTTCAAAAAATCAACACAAACTTCTGTAACTTTACATAACTCAAAAGACATTTTTTCTGATTCCCATGGATGAGAAACATTAAAAACATGATCTGCATTTTCGATAATTTTTAATTCACTTTTTGAATTCCATTTGTGTAAATTTTCTGCTTCGTTAATTAAAACTGAAGTATCATTATCTCCATGAATTATCAACTGTGGACTTTGTAAATTCTCTATAGTTTTTTGAATATGTAAGCGTTCTTCATTTGCTTTAAAATCTTCATAAAACTGAAAGAAATGAGGCATTTCTTGGTGAGTTCGTCCGTTTTTCACATAATAAACGCCATTTTTTTGCCATTTCTGAAAACCATCGCCTTTTGGAAATCTACTTTTATAATCAGAAACGCCTGCTAACGTAATTACTTTTTTTACTCTTGAATCTTCATTGGTTTTTAATAACACAATGCCTCCTCCTCTGCTGTGACCAATCAAAGAAATAGCATCTGTATTTACTTCATTTTTATATTTTTCTTCCGATGAAATCCAATCTAAAACACTTTCTAAGTCATTTAACTCTTTAGTATAATTATTATTTCCAAATGCTTCTAAATCTGGAAAATCAATTGGCTGTTCAACAGTTCCTCCATTGTGTGAGAAATTAAATTTAATAAAGAAAAATCCTGCTTTAGCAAATTCTTCTGCCATTAAATTCCAAGCGCCCCAATCTTTAAAGCCTTTATAACCGTGGCAAAAAATGACTGTAGGTTTTGGTTTGTTGCTCTCAGCATAAAAAACGTCTGTAAGAATCGGTTTTTGGTGTTTTCCTTTAACGATTATGTTTTTTTGTATGATCATCAACTTTAAGTATAAAAAATCTTTACTCGTTTAACAAGAAAATTAGATTTAAAGTTGCAGCAATTGCAGTAATTAGTCCTAAAATTAAATCCATTTTTGGAGCAACTTTAGTCAATTTATGTTCTATTTTTTCTGCAACAGTAGCGTATAAAGAATACAAAGCAAAAGAACCAATTGTAGAACCAATTGAGAAATAAAAACCATTTAAAAGAGAGTATTCAAAGTAATTGTAAGCAATTAAAACAGAAATCGTTGTGAAGTAAAAAGGAATGGCTATTGTGTTTAATGATGCCATTAAAACTCCATGTAAATAAGCTTTAGATTTTGGTACTTCTTCTTTTGTTTTTTTCTCTTTTGATGTAAAATAAACTCGGAAAAAATTAGCTGATAAAAGAAAGAGAATAACAGTTCCTATTTTTTGAATTAGCGTAATATACTCTGAATTTTCCATCAAAATATTAGCTAAATAAGCGCCAATATTAGCTTGAAAAAATAATACAGTTGCATAGCCACCAATCAAATAAAAAGCGGCTTTTTTTCCACTTTTCAAACTAAACTTTACAACAGTCATATTTAAAAAGCTAGGTGTAATGCTACCTGCTGCTGCAATAAAAAAACCAAATATTGGGAATAGTAAAAAATTCATAAAGCAAATAAACAAAAAAACGCGTCAAATAAGTGACGCGTTTGGTTTAAATAATTTCAATTATTGTTAAATAACTCCTTGTGCTAACATTGCGTCTGCAACTTTTACAAAACCTGCAATATTTGCGCCTTTAATGTAATCTATAGAACCATCTTCTTCTTCTCCGTATTTTACGCAAGAGTCGTGAATGTCTTCCATAATATCTTTTAATCGTGAATCTACTTCTTCTCTAGACCATGAAATCCTCAAAGAATTCTGACTCATTTCTAATCCAGATGTTGCAACTCCACCAGCATTTGAAGCTTTTCCTGGAGCAAATAATATTTTTCCTTTCGTAAATTCGTGAATTGCATCTGGTGTAGAAGGCATATTTGCTCCTTCAGAAACACACATACACCCGTTTTTAATTAGTTCTTTTGCTTCGTCTCCATTTAACTCATTTTGAGTTGCACATGGCAAAGCAATATCACATTTTACAGACCAAGGTCTTTCACCCTCAAAGTATTTTGCATTTGAATATTTATCTACATACTCACTTATTCTTCCACGTTTTTCGTTTTTAATATACATAACGTGTTCTAACTTTTCTGTATCAATTCCGTCTTCATCTAAAATATAACCTCCAGAATCTGACATGGTTAGAATTGTAGCTCCCAATTCAATCGCTTTTTCAGCAGCATATTGTGCCACGTTTCCAGAACCAGAAATCACCACTTTTTTTCCTTCAAAAGAATCATCTTTACGCTGTAACATGTTTTGAGCAAAATATACATTTCCATAACCTGTTGCTTCTGGTCTAATTAAAGAACCACCCCAAGATTGCCCTTTACCAGTTAAAACTCCGGTAAACTCGTTGTTTAGTTTTTTATACATTCCAAACATAAAACCAATTTCTCTTGCTCCTACTCCAATATCTCCTGCAGGCACATCTGTATTTGGACCAATATGTCTAAATAATTCACTCATAAAAGCATGACAAAAACGCATAATTTCATTGTCTGATTTTCCTTTTGGATCAAAATCAGAACCACCTTTTCCACCACCCATTGGTAATGTTGTTAGTGAATTTTTGAAAACTTGTTCAAAAGCTAAAAACTTTAAAATACTTGCATTTACGGTTGGATGAAAACGCAAACCACCTTTGTAAGGCCCAATAGCAGAGTTCATTTGAATTCTATACCCTCTGTTTACTTGAATTTCTCCATCATCATCTACCCAAGAAACACGGAACGAAATTAATCGCTCTGGCTCTACCATTCTTAATAATATATTTTTACCGTGATAAATCTTATGATTTACGATGTAAGGAATTACAGTTTCTGCAACTTCTTGAACGGCTTGTAAAAATTCTGGTTCATGGTTATTTCTAGATTTAACCATTTTCATAAACTCTTTAATTTTTAACTCCATAATTTTTGGTGTGATTTTTTACGAATTATATAAAATTTTTGCAATACAAATATAGTTAATTTCTTAATTGATAAAATAAAAATTAATATTTCTCCTTTTTTATATCGCTTTAATTCAACCATTTTCGAAAGCTGTTTTCGTTTTGTTTGAATAACAGTACAAAACTCTACAAAAAATCAGTAAATTTGCCCCATATTTTTGTTAAAATGCTAGATAAAGTAAAAGAATTAATTGGTGATGTAAAAAGTTTTAAAGCCAATACCAAAGAGGAAATAGAAACTTTTAGAATAAAGTATTTAGGTAGCAAAGGAATGTTGAAAGATTTGTTTGCAGAATTTAAAAACGTAGATGCTCATTTGCGTAAAGATTTTGGTCAAGCACTTAATAATTTAAAAAATGCTGCAGAAAATAAAGTTACAGAACTTAGTGAATCGTTAGAAAATTCATCCGAAGAAAAAGGAATTTATGGCGATTTAACACGTCCATCAGAACCAATTGAGTTAGGTGCTCGTCATCCAATTTCAATCGTTAAAAATCAAATTATTGAGGTGTTTAATAGAATTGGTTTTACGGTTTCTGAAGGTCCTGAGATTGAAGACGATTGGCATAATTTTACGGCGTTGAACTTGCCAGAATATCATCCTGCAAGAGATATGCAAGACACGTTTTTTATTGAGCAAAATCCAGATATTTTATTAAGAACACATACTTCTTCTGTGCAAGTTCGTTACATGGAAGAAAACGAGCCTCCAATTAGAACCATTTCCCCTGGAAGAGTTTTTAGAAATGAAGATATTTCTGCACGTGCGCATTGTATTTTTCATCAAGTGGAAGGTTTATATATTGATACTGATGTTTCTTTTGCAGATTTAAAACAGACGCTTTTATACTTTACTAAAGAGATGTTTGGGAAGTCAAAAATTAGATTACGTCCTTCTTATTTTCCGTTTACAGAGCCAAGTGCAGAAGTAGATATTTATTGGGGGTTGGAAACAGAAACCGATTATAGAATTACAAAAGGAACTGGTTGGCTAGAAATTATGGGTTGTGGAATGGTAGACCCTAATGTGTTGAAAAACGCAAACATAGATCCAACAAAATATTCTGGTTACGCTTTT
>Ga0115558_1000351_pt1 | contig 30712 bp, 15 predicted proteins | sample COGITO_mtgs_1104_4_FD_87279 | JGI IMG/M metagenome (GOLD analysis project Ga0115558, IMG submission 87279) | Pelagic marine microbial communities from North Sea - COGITO_mtgs_110426 | ecosystem: Environmental > Aquatic > Marine > Epipelagic | place: Germany:Helgoland, sampling site Kabeltonne... | reverse complement strand
TAAAGCTAGTCTCCCCTTCGTGGTAGACTAGCTTTTTTTTGGATGCTATAAATCTGGCAGCTACTCTAACTTATCCATCTGAGTTCGACTACTCTATTGAGTTCATGTTACCTCTTAACCGTTATAGCCTAATATTTAATCCCGCTCTAAAAAGTAAATCTTTAGGCTGATTGTCATATCTCTCTAAGATCGAAACAAGACCCTTTCTGTACCCCATTTGGGTATAGATTCCTAGTCGAGAATTTATACTGTAGCCACAACCAAGTGCCAATGAAGCTCTCACCACTGTATTTGCCTGAGACTTGAGCAATTCTTCAGGATAACCAACTTCATGCCCTGTTTTATTTAGCGTATAGTAGCCCGATACACTTAGGGGTACAGATACATTAGCACCAAGCTCCCCATATATGTTTAGACGTTTTCTTTTTACCTTATACTGAATAGCCAGGGGAATATCCAAGTATTCTATCTTGGATTTACAGTCCTCACATACGGGCATAAGAGAATAACTATTAGTAGCCGTAATATCCTGCTGAACCAAGGCTAAATTTTTACCAGAAAGAGTACTTCGATAGATTCTACTTTGAAGTGTGTATGAGGTGTCATAGGTGGTACTAACCACCGGTCTCGAATAGTTGGTAATGCTTTCAATATAAGAATAACCTAGGCCCATTTTAAAATTCAAGTTTCGTCTCTCTAATTGGAATGACAGCCCAGCACCCCAAGTATTCGTAACTCTCTCTATAGATGCATCCTCGGCATGAATGGCATTATGATACCCTAAATAAGGCATTGAATACTGTACATACGGACTTAAAAAGTATGTCCATACTCTATTTATAGTTAATGACTCGTTATTGACTGATGGTAGTTTAAAACTATAACCACTACTATCAAGTATGACGGAACTGATACTAGGCAGATATACGTCATGCCTACTGACTGAGTCTATCTTTTTTGCAACCAAATACTCGTGCTCATTCAATGGAGTGTTTGAAACACTTACAGTGTCAACAACAGGATTCTCACTACCGACGATTTCTTGTATAGCGATTGACTTCTTTTCCGGAAGACTTACTATTGGACTAGTTAAATTCGTCTTTAGTCGTTCGTTAACTTTTGTTGCCGGTTTGTTTACCATTTCATTTGGATCCTCGTTAGCCGATATCGCATCAAAATGGACAGAATCCGTCTCATCAGTGGCCTTTACAATCTTAGGTTGTGCTGATTTTTCCCCCTTTTGAACCTTCGTTTCTGCGCCAGTAGGAGCGCTCTCCGTTCCTTCAGGTTTAGCGATAAACGTATATGTGAGCATTCCTATCAATAATACACCAAGTATAGCAATAGCATACTTTTTAGCAAAGAACATAAATCCTCTATCCTCGGCATCTAACATTGCTTCCATTGCGCTCCAGTCTGCTTCAGAATATGGCGTAGACGGCTTTCCTATTTTACCTTTTATGTATTTGTCAATATCTTGATTCCTACTCATCTTACTACTTCTCTTGATTTATTTTCTTTTGCTAACTGAGACTCCAACATTTTCTTCAATTCTGTTCGAGCCTGATGCAGGTGCCACCTACAAACTCCCGGAGATATATTTAATTTTTCTCCAATCTCTTTGTGTGAATATCCGTCGATAGCATACATATTAAATACTGCGCGCGGCACATCATTGAGTTGACTGATAAGTTCTAACACATCTTTTTCTTGCAAATGCTGTTCACCCGTATTTCGGTCAATCTCAACTCTTGGCGCTATCTCCTCCTCTAATGTCATTGTTATAGGAATCGTACTATTCTTTCTGTACTCATCTATGCAGGTATTTACCATAATGTTTCGCATCCAAGTGGCTAGAGCATACTCCACATCGTACTTTTGTATATTCTTAAACACTTTATAAAAACCAGCATTGATAAGGCTGGACACTTGAGAAGAATTGGTACAGTATCGCGTTGCTATATTGTGCATCAATGGATAGTATTGCTCATATAGATAGTTCTGTGAACGCCTATTATTTTGTATACACCCCTGTATGACTTTTTCTATATCCATGCTAAATGGTGGAGCCTACAAAAGACCCCACCTTTTAAAACTCTAGTATAAATTTAACCTACTTAGTTAGGACCACTTTTTTAGTAACTGACCCAAAACTAGACCTTACTACTAGAAAATAAACCCCTGATGTATTTTCTCTCAAGTCGAAACTAACTGATTGGTCACCTTGAGTAAGGTCTTTTGTAGATTTCTGAACTACCACCCCTAAATGATTTATAATTTCAAAATGATATTTATCAGCACGATCCACAGCCAATTGCACATTCAATTGACCCGAGGTCGGATTTGGAAATGCTTGCATGTCACCCATCTTAGCGAGTTCATCTACCCCCGCAGTTAGTTGAATAACATTAAGTCTGAAACCATCTTTTTTCAATACATCCCCATTTTCATTCATACCAATAGAATCACAGTAGGTATCTGTACATCCAAAATTATCCGAAATACTTAAACATAACTCATATTTTTTGTACTCAGCATAGTCGTGCGAAAGAGTAGCTCCTGTGGCAGAACTGCCATCACCAAAATCCCAGGTATATGATGTAATGTAACCCTCAGTGGTACTATTCTCTACCACGAAAAGTTCAAAGGCAATGTTAGTATCTACGGCCATGTAGAATGACGCCTGACAGTTATAAAAAACTGGGATTTCTACTGATTGACATATGGAATCACATATAACACCTTCCGAAGTCAATGTGTACAGGCAGATATTGAAAGTCCCACTATCTGAATACGAGTAGGTAAATGATTCTCCGAATGAAGTATCTATTGCTCCATCCCCAAAGGACCACAGTCTCATTACTCCAGAATCTACATCTGTAGAGTCATAAACCGTAACCGTTTTGCCTTCTTGCGTGTATGAAAAACTAGGAGTAGGACAATCTGGCTCTATAGAAGGACAACCAATAATTGGTGACGTAAGGAAATTAGAATAGTCCACTTGTCCAAAAACATTAATATTGTCTTTGTAATCTTCAATAAAACTATCCATTACGGCAGTATCAGTAGTACCCCAATAATTGTGTTGTAAATTAATCAGATCGTAGGTACTTGGAGTACCATTGAACCCAGAAATTCTCACTTTATTAGCTGAACCCGTAAAGTTGTTGTTTTCGATCAAGTATGGAGTGGCATTACTGAAAGACCCAGAATAACTTAAGTGTAGACTAGTTGCACCTGAATCCATGGTATTCCCAGTAAATTCAGCATAATCTGATCCACTTGTCTTCTGAAATGCAAATTTGACTTCTCCGCAATTTTCAAATCTATTGCATCTTAGGATTTTTTGATTACCCGTTGTTCCACCAAGCTGGACAGCACTCAACTCTTTGAAGATATTTTTTTCCATATGAATATCCCCACTGAGATATAAATATCTTCCGTATCCAATTTTACTATTGGTAATTGATAAATCTATATCGTACCCAATCACATAAATGACATAACCCTGGTTTATGGATCCCTTTACTCCGTAAATCTCGCAACTGTCTATGGTTAGATGCCCCAAGTTAGTAGAGTTTGGCTGATAAAATATGTCGTAGTATCCACTATCTATTCTAGAGTTTTTAATATTGAAGTCAATGCTTCCAAGTAAATGGAATACTCTATTCGCAACTCCTGTTCCTTTTATATCCGCAAATTGGATAGATACCTCTTCTCCAATGGATCTATGATAATCTGCACTTTTTGAGGAGTAGGATAACTGAAGACCTGATATTTTCACAACAGAGTCTCGATTACCTAATACGTTTAAAGCACCATTAATATTCAATCGACGATAAGGACCTGAGCCGATCAGCTCAGCACCAGGCATCATGGTTACGGTAACACCTGAGTCAATAGAAGTATTTTGATTGATAAGGTAAGGACTGCTTGCTGCTGTCCACGTTTGATCACTGGAGATGACTGCAGGAACTGTGGTTTGAGCATACAGACAAAAAGTACTTAACGTCAACGCCAATGACAAGGTAATTATTCTTAATTTCATAATTGATTGTTTTGTACTCACATATACGTGCCTGTACTGTATGATGTTAGTATCAAATGTATAAAACTAAAAATGATTTGGCACAAATAATCATAAGTGTCTCACTAACTGTAATTTATAAGCAGTTTAAAACACTACTATAATTTTTTGCACGCTTACGCTATGCAGCTTTCAACTCTTCATTGATTACGAGTCTTAGTGATTTATCATTCTCTAAAACATCCAAGACTCCCCGTAGCAGGTCTATTTTCTGTCTACCTTTTGCCAGCCTTTAGCCTTAGTCATACTAAAAGAGACTACCTTCACGTTAGTTATTCTCAAAAACTCAAGCCGCAATATGAAAAAACTTACATCTTCCCTAATACTTAGCTTATTCCTGTTTCAAGCGTGTACACAAACATCCAAGAGCACAACAGTAGAAAATAGTGACCATGAAGTAGAAACTATAACAGTGTCTGAAGACGGCACTAGCGTAAAAGTCCCAAAGACGGCTGTAGCAAAAACCATTGCTAAGCCACTGCCAAACATTGCCCCCAAGCCTACAACCTATCGCATATCCCCATCTAAGGAAAATAAGATGATCACAGAGCAGGGTAGTACTATTACCATACCAAAAGATGCTTTTGTAGATCAAAATGGAAATCCCGTGAGAGGAGAAGTCGAAATTGCCTTTCAAGAGTACCATACCGCTAGTGATGTAATACTAAGTGGCATACCCATGCACGTAATCACAGAGGACGGAAGTCTTGAGGCTTTTGAAACGGCAGGGATGTTTGACATCGAAGGTAAAGATGCCCATGGAAACGAGCTACGTATCGCAAACAATAAAACTATAAGAGTAGACCTTGCTACTTTCAAAGAAGAGGAAGATTATAATTTCTACTCCTATGACAAGAATAACGGTCTGTGGAAAGAAGAATACCAAAATACTCCAGTAGCCAGTAATAGTGCTCGTCTGCAACTAAGCGAAGAGCTATCATTCTTTCCTACTCCAGAAAAACCATTGGAAATAAAACGCGCTACAAGCAATGATTTTGTATTTGAGCTTGCAGTAGACAAGACAAGCAACCCTGAGTTTCATCATTTTGACAATGTGCTCTGGAAGCTTACCGATAATACAATAGAAGATGCTCAACTATTCAAGCAAACGATAAGAGACCCTAACCTTACCTGCATAGACAGAGACAACTCTGTTTTTCAGCTGACGGGGAGTGCACGTGGTAGAAAAGTACAAACTAAGGTACAACCCGTACTCTTTGGTAGCAACTGGGAAAAAGCACAATCTGCTTTCAATAAAAAATTAAATGCATACAAAAAAAACGTAGCCGATAAAGAGGTTATTGTAGAACGCCAAAACAAAATGGCTAAACTACAGCGTTCACTCACTGTTAGCTCATTTGGCATATACAACTGCGATAGATACTTACGTATGCCAGGTCGAAAAAAGATTAGTTTCAAAGCCATTCTTATGCTCCCGGCGCTGCAAAAAATGGTGCAACAAGCCTACTTAATTATTAAGAAGAAAGGAAAAAACGAAGCTGTTCCAGTATATGGAGGTGGCAATGGCTATTTCATGTATGCTCCGCATGAGGACAACACACTCATCACCTTTGATGATGATGGCAATATATTTGAGTATAGCAATAATGAGTTCAAGAAGCTCACGGGTAAAAGACCGAGAGCAGATTCAGAATACACGTTAAACCTGCAGCCTACGACTTATAAAATAACTGCCGAGCGAGATGTACAAGCCTACCTAGATCAACTCTAGCACGTGTCATTTGATAAAGAAACTGCTTCTCATAGCTGGTATTTTCTGTTGTGGCCTAGCCCATAGCCAATCTACTATCGACCTATTGCCTACCAAACAAAATGGTAAATGGGGATACATAGACAAGGCTAAAAATTGGGTAATATCGCCTCAGTATGACTATTGTCTTCCTTTTGCTGATCGCGATTTTACTTGGGTAAAAAAAGGAGAACAAAGTCTGCTCATCAATAAAAATGGTGCAACCCAAAACTCGCTTCCATTCCACTCGATATCAGACATATTTGGAGATATCATCATCTATAGAGAGCAAAACCAATTAGGCTGGTATGATAAGGGGAATGCCGCTGTCGTGGCTGCCCAGTACACCAACTTGCAATACTTACCTACTAGTAATCATTTTATGACAAATGACACGCAGTTTTACACGGTGGTAGATATTCGCAACCAACCGGTAATTCTAAGAGATAGTATTACCCATGTGAGAGTAGATGATTTTTATTTTATCACCAGACATAAAAAAACAGGCGTATACACTTTCGAAGGGGAACGCATCATACCTGAAGAGTATGCACATATACAGTGCCATCCAGACCATTTCATCGCCCAAGATTTTAAAGGCATAAAACACATCTACACATCTGAAGGCACACTTATTTACTCGGGATTTTTCAAGGAGATAACGCCCATTTATGGCCCTTACTTTCAATGTGCTAGCGAAGACAAATTCTACTTGCTAGATGCCTCATCGGGCCAGCTACTAGATAGCACATCCGGTCGGTACAGCACTTTCAGTACAGGAATAATCGACATTAAAAATGAAAAAGGACGTGGTCTGTATAATGTCAATTTAAAAAAGAGAATCATCGAACCCAGCTTTGTAAACGTATTTAATCAAGTTGGTTCATCGTATATCATCACGTATGACGGCTCTACCTTTGGACTGATAGATAGTGCTGGTAACGCTCCAAACGACAAGCGATACCTCACCATAGGCCCATACCGAAGTAATGTGTGTATCGTTCGGGAACCGGGACGGTATGGACTCATCGGTACGCGGGCTCAGGAACTTCTTCCTGCAAATTATTCATTCTTATCTGTAGGAGACGATGGTGTTATAAAAGGGAAAAGAGACTCCATTTTTTTTCTTTACGAATTTGACAGTCAAGGCCGAATGATTGACTCTATGCAATTTAATCGCACTGGAACCCTAACACTTAGAGGCCGTGTAAGCATGAGCATCGTAAATGGTACGAGTAGTAATTCATCGCAAATAAGTCAATACTGGTTTCTAGACTCTAACGGAAAGTGGGGACTGCGCGATCCTACAGGCAGAATTGTGGTAAAACCCATCTACGACGAAGTACAAAAACTCCGAAATACCAACTTAGTCTTAGGCAAAGTGTTCGCCTCACAATCCGCTCGTCTCACTCGCCGTATGAGTATTTTAAGCTCCACTACCTATGGCGTAGTAGATGAACGCAAGTTTAGACCTGTAGTACTCTCAGGGATAATGTATATAGACACGAGTACCTTAGCAGATGATAACGTAGAGGTAATGAGAATACTAATGGGCGGAGGTTTTTTCAGCACCATTAATAAGCGAAGCGGGAGAATACTGCGGTATGAGACTAAATATATAAGTAGGTTTGTAAATGGACATGCCCGAATTTTTATGGGAACTAAACTAGTTCTTTCTACGTCGAGTAAAATCACCTCTATCAGCGATATTACTACTTACCTCAATGAGTTTAGTTTTACATCACGTGGGGCTCCACTAAACACACAAGCACTTAATCTTGCTGGGTTTGGGTATTGGGCTTATTTAGGCCCAGACGGCAAGTATATCGACTCGCCCAAGACATTTGAAAAACGAGAAATAACCGCTGCCTCCGATTTTAAAAACGGTAGAGCCATTGTGGTAGACAAGAATGGCTACTACGGAATGATAAATACAACCGGAGATTACGTACTACTACCTACTTATAAGGAGATATCATTTTTACCCAACACAAATGATTCTCTTCTAAAAACTGTGTCGGCGATGCAACGTTATGGCTATGTGGCAGAAGACGGCCGCGTTATAGCCCCAGTGCAATATACTAAGGCTTTGCCTTTTGAGAGTGACGCCACCTGGGCTTTTACAGATCGCAGCACTAGTCTAGTAAGATCAGATGGCACCCAAGATACTTTTCATGGGAAGCTAAATGTATCGCCTTTTTACAATGGTTATGGTGGCATAGCGGAAGAGCGAAAACTAGCCATAATAACAGCGGATGGTGAAGTCACATCTTCGTATATATATTCGAGACTTGGCAAATATGCAGAAGACCTCCAACCGGCTAAAAAAAGAAGAGTATTTGGCTATCTAGATGAGAATGGAGAATGGGCCATAGAGCCTCAATTTTATACTGCTGGTCCGTTTGTGAATGGTGTAGCCGCTGTGCAATATAAACCGATGTACAGCACACAAAAATTTTATGGCTACATAGACAAAAATGGAGATTTTCTGCAGAAGGGAAAACTTACCCGAGCAGAGGACATAAATAGCAACGGGTATGCTCTAGTAAAAAAAGGAAATTTGAAAGGCGTGGTAAATCATGAAGGTAAACTCATTATTAAACCAAAGTATACCAAAGTGTACTATGGTGAAGGATTCTTCACGACGTATCACAATAGTACAATTACACTCTACAATGAGGAAGGTGAAAAGATAAAACGCATACGTGGCTCTAGTGTAAATAGCGGGGTAAGTGATGGCAAGCAAGTGGTAAAAAGGCTAAGGAGAGTCGGTGCTATCGACACAACCGGCAAGAAAGTGGTGGACTATAAGTATTTTAACCTTGCTCCTTTTGAAGATGGAATAAGCATAAATCAGAAACGTAGAACAGTGTATATCCTACACCAAAGCGGTGACACGATAGCACAAACGGTAGGCAGAGCGAAGGGTGGTTTCCACTCCAAGTATGCCCTCATTCGCAACGGCAGGAACATGTTTTTTATCAATCATAGTGGAAAGAATGCATTCAATCTCATTTTTGAAGATGCTGAACCTTTTGAAAACGGACTAGCTCGCGTAAAACTAAATGGCAAATGGGGAATGATCGACGCCCAAGGGTTTTACAGAATACAGCCTCAGTACGACTTTGTGAGGCCACCTACCCGTGGAGTATCTATAGTGGGGCTGAATGAAACCGCTGGCATATGTGATCTAAATGCAAACTACATAGTAGCACCTAGGTGCAACGCAGTAACCTACCTACTCAACGAAGGGGTTTATCAATACACGCTAAAAAACGAGTTTGGCTATATGGACACAAGTGGGCAGCTTATTTGGGAGGTGAGATAATTCCTAAAACCTCCAACCAATCTTAACCCCTCCCCATCCTGCAGGTACGAGTGTCTTTATCTCCTTGGTAATATTGGCTCTGGAATACTCTAAATACACGCCTTTCGTTTGAAGCACAATCCCATAATTTGCCTGTCCGACCACCCTATTTACATCAGAACTAGGAATGGTATAAACACTGTTATCACCTACTAAACCACCTTGGAGTGTTCCGTCATATCCTACAAGTGTTATTAGTGACTGTATATATCCGTAAAGCTGAAATTTAGTATGGGTAAACTGCGAAGTATACGGGCTATTAATCAGTCCAAAAGTAGTAGTAATCCCTGTACTTATGTATGTAAATAAGCTTCCCAGTCGAGCATTGGCATTTCCATAAACCGCAAATGTATTATTCAGTCTGTAAAACTCTTTTTCGTAGTCTACACCATAGTTTACTACAAAATGGTTTCCTATCTGATTTACCCAACCATAGGGAACTCTATCACCCGTGAGACTGTGTATGCCCGTTTGTATTTCTTTACCAAAAGCAGCAGGTCCCATTATTCCTACACTAACGTTGGATGAAATTCTAGTTCTATTCATGGTATCCAAACTAATGATAAAAGACTTAAGCATGGCAGCGGCAGCAAATGGCCTGTCGCCTAATTGTACGGGTAGTTTTTCATATTGATTTGGTGTAAATCCGATGTGTTCAAATGCTACTCCAGCTCTTACCTCTGAATTGTTATGCTTCAGTAGAATTTTATTGATAGGATTCTTAAGTAATGCAGGAGAAACCACCTCAAAACTGTATCCTTGAGTATAGTTTTCGTCTGTAGTGGCGAAATAATCGTTGTCATAATTTACCCTAAAATACCGTTCGCCCTTGACTTCTCTAAACGAAGCCATGTTGTCTATCTTTTGAGAAAAAGCAGAAATACACAGAAAACAAGCAAACAGGATACATACAACTCTCATATAGTAGTATACGAGAAAATGTAGAAAAGAGATTTACGCTCTTACCAATCCACCCAATATACCATTCAAGGTCTCACTTGGACGCATTACACGACTAGTCTTAGACTCGTCTGGCAGATAGTATCCTCCGATTGGTGCAGGCTTACCCTGTACAGCTATCAACTCTTCATTGATACGAGTCTCATTACTTCCTAATAACTCTGCTATAGGACCAAACTTAGCTCTGAGGTCTGCATCGTCATTTTGATTAGCAAGTGCCTCTGCCCAGTACATAGCTAAGTAGAAATGTGAACCTCTGTTGTCTATAGAACCCAGCTTACGTGCTGGTGATTTATCATTCTCTAAGAATTTCTCCGTAGCTGCGTCTAATGCATTTGCTAGAACCTTTGCCTTAGGATTATCATATCGTTCACTCAGATGCTCTAAACTCACTGCAAGCGCTAAGAACTCTCCCAATGAATCCCATCTCAGGTAATTTTGCTCTACCAATTGCTCCACATGCTTTGGTGCACTTCCACCAGCTCCCGTTTCGAACAAGCCTCCTCCGTTCATCAAAGGAACTATACTTAGCATTTTGGCGCTAGTGCCTAGTTCGAGTATTGGAAATAGGTCTGTGAGGTAATCACGAAGCACGTTACCCGTTACAGAAATAGTCTCTTTACCCTCTTTCACCCTAGCTAACGTAAAATGAGTGGCCTTTTCAGGGCTCAAGATGTGTATTTCACATCCGGTAGTATCGTGATCTTTCAAGTAGGTATTTACCTTAGTAATAAGCTGAGCATCGTGAGCTCTCTCTTCATCTAGCCAAAACACGATTGGACTACCTGTCGCTTTCGCTCTATTCACCGCTAGCTTTACCCAGTCTTGTATGGGTGCATCTTTTACTTGGCACATTCTCCAGATATCTCCTGCTTCTACCACGCTACTTAGTAGTACACTGCCGTTGCCATCTACTACTTCTACCGTGCCAGCGGACGCTATTTCAAACGTCTTATCGTGACTTCCATATTCTTCAGCTTTTTGAGCCATTAGTCCTACGTTAGGTACCGTCCCCATAGTGGTAGGGTCAAAAGCCCCATTCTTTTTGCAGAAATCTATTGTAGCACTAAATACCGAAGCATAGCTACTGTCAGGTATGATTGCATTAGTATCTCTCTCCGCTCCCGTCTTATCCCATACTCTGCCGCCATTTCTAATCATCGCAGGCATACTTGCATCGATAATCACATCACTCGGCACATGTAAGTTTGTAATTCCCCTATCGCTATTGACCATACTAAGGTCTGGTTGTGCATCCATTACGGCAGCTATGTCATTGAGTATTTCTGCTTTCTTTGCTGCATCTAGCTCCTCTAATTTACTTGTCAGGTTACCAAAGCCATTCTTAAGATCAACACCCAATTTTGTAAAAGTATCTCCGTGCTTCGCATACAAAGCATCAAAATATACTCTCACTGCATGACCAAAAATAATAGGATCAGAAACCTTCATCATAGTCGCTTTCATATGAAGAGATAGTAATGTCCCCTCTTTTTGGGTATCGGCTATACTGTTTTCCAAAAAGGTCATTAGTGCTTTCTTGCTCATAAACGTAGCGTCTATGATCTCACCAGCGAGTAATGGCCCTGCTGCTCTTAGTTCCGTCTTGGCACCAGTTGTATCTGTATGTACTATAGTGAATGTGGTCGCATCAGCTACAGTTATAGATTTTTCATTGTGGAAGAAGTCTCCTTCACTCATGGTGCTCACTTTGGTCTTACTTTCTGGAGACCACTTACCCATTCTGTGTGGATTTTTCTTAGCGTAATTTTTTACTGCTTTCGGAGCTCGTCTGTCTGAATTTCCTTCTCTCAGGACCGGATTTACAGCACTTCCTTTGCACTTTCCATATTTGGCTGCAATATCTTTTTCTTCCGCGGTAGTAGGATTATCCGGATAGTTAGGAATCTTGTAGCCTTTAGATTGTAGTTCTTTTATGGTCTCTTTTAGCTGTGGTACCGATGCAGAAATATTGGGTAGCTTTATAATATTGGCTTCAGGAGTTTTAGCAAGTTCACCCAACTCAGCAAGATGGTCACCTATTCGTTGCTCAGGCTCTAAAAACTCCGGGAACTGACTCAACACACGGCCGGCAAGGGATATATCTCTCGTCTCCACTTCTACCCCTGCAGCATTTGTAAATGCTTGTACTATTGGCAAAAATGAAAAAGTAGCTAACATTGGAGCTTCGTCGGTTTTGGTGTATATTATTTTTGGCATGTAATTACGCTTTTAATTCGAGTGCAAATTTACTTTATAAAGAGAGGTTCACAAACAATTAAGGTCTATCATTCATACTTAAGAATAGTTTCACTAACTCTATATTCTATTTCGCTCACTTTAAACCTGAGTTTCTTTATAAATTCAGACCTAGACCGCAAGAAAATAGTGTATTGTAACTGAAATTGATGAAGGTGTGGTAGCCTATGACAAGTGTATCTTGGAAAAGAAATGGTAATTTTATGAAAATCTATACCTCAGAAGAATAACCAAACTCAAGTTTTAATTTATTTTATTTAGTTTTGACACGAAATGATGGACACTAGAAAAGCTATATATACGCTAATCATACTCCTTGCTACGGTAAACTTTACACCAGCAAATGCTTCAGAAAAACCAGTGGCAGGTGATGACAAATCACCCAGTGAAACGGAAGAGACTATCCGTCGCAATCGAAACTGTTTCAAAAAAGGTGTGCAAGTAATCAGTGTAGGGTATGGAGCTCCAAATCTCGGTAAAGCAGTGTTTAACGACCTCGATCGAATATACCCGACTGCTGAATTCAGAGGTATAGGGCCGCTATACCTAAAATACGAGTATGCGATATTTGATAAAGTTGGCCTCGGTATATCTCTTAGATACCTCAACAGTAAAATAGACTATCCAGTGGAAGGCCCTAACTATGATGCTGGTGGAAACCCAACAGCAGGAGACAGTACCTATACCTATACTCAGACATTAAATTCTATAGCGGCTATGGTACGTGGGAACTATCATTTCGGTACAGGAAGACAGTTGGATCCATACGTAGGATTTGGAATAGGTTACGGTAATACTAGTTTCAAAATAGACCTTGGCGGAGATCTAAATGGTTTACAAAATACGGTATCCAATCCGATACCTATAGCTGTCGAAGCAACTATCGGAGCACGCTACTTCTTCTCAAAGACTGTAGGAGCCTATCTGGAGCTAGGGTATAGTCAATCTGTGCTCAACGGTGGTTTTAGCTTTAAATTTTAACTTTATTCGTTACACCAACATATTTTGGTCTAAATTTGACATACTAAAGAACTTTTTATGAAAACTTTACTCCAAATCTTATTAATTCTATTCATATCTACATCGTCCTTTGCCCAGCTAGAATGGGAGTCAAAGGCTAGTTTGCCCGACTACGGCCTATCACAAGGAGTAGGATTCGGTGTAGGAGGAAAAGCCATTTTTGGTTTAGGTCGTCAACCAGACAATAACTACACCAATAGGATGTGGCAATATGACCCAAATACTGAATTGGTCTCTCAAATTAAATCATACCCCGGTGGTGGATCCGTAGGCTGTATATTTTTTGTGATTGGCGACAAAGCCTACGTAGGAATGGGGCAATCTAAAACCAATCGCTATACAGATTTTTACGAATACAACTCTGTAACAGATGTATGGACTTCAAAAACTAGTTTTCCTGGGGGTGTCATAGTGTCTGCTGCTTCTTTTACTATTGGCGATACAGCCTATGTGGTAGGAGGATCTTGCGGAGGGACAACTTGCTACAATAATGATCTTTGGATGTACGTACCCAGCACAAACTCTTGGACTCAACGTGCAGACTTCCCCGGAGGGAATAGACCTGACCTATCCACATTCTCAATAGGCCAATTTGGCTATGCTGGAAATGGTATAAGCAGTACAAGAGCTCTTAGCAATAATTTTTGGAGATATGACCCAAGTAATAACACTTGGAGCTCTATTGCATCTATGCCAGGAACAAACAGAAGAAGTACAGTAAGTTTCGTAATAGATGGACAGGCATATGTAGGCACAGGCACATTTAATTGGACGCCTATCGTAAATCAAAATGACTTTTACAGATATAACCCTACAGGGAATTCTTGGACTCGGTTTACCTCGAATTCAAATTTTGTCCCTAGACATTCAAGCAAACTTGCACAAGTTAATGATTCTACAATTATTTTAGCTACTGGTTTTATTCAGAATGGAAGTCAATATCTCAGTATGGCTGACATTTGGCAGCTAAAAGTCAATTCAGACACTTGTGAGTATAATGACACTAGTTTTATACAAGACACAACATTTACTACTATCTATGACACTACATATGTAACAGTGAAAGACACCCAAATTGTATACAAACTAGACACCATAGACGTATATGTAATTGACACTTTTTACCGCACCTTTTTTGATACTACGTATGTTACAGTAACTACCGTCATTTACGATACGACAACTATCTATACCTATGATACTCTTACTCGGTATGTGAACATAGCGGTAGAGGATACACTCAATTTTAGCATCTATACAGACAATTGCTTTAATATAACTCATAAGCTATACCCCAATCCTAGTTCAGGTATGGTCTACCTATTCTCTAACAATGCCGATTGCCTGGAAGGATATAGACTTGAATTCATAGATGCTCTTGGGCGTATATTAGAGACTAAACCCTATGCTAGACTGGTATCCTTTGATGTAAGAAACTATGCACAAGCACTTTACTTTGTGCGGCTTATAGGTAAGGACGGTGACACCCTTTTTTCCAAGAAAGTTGTCATTCGATAATTAACTTATTTATAAATTCATGTAGGTAATGCTTCTGCTCGAGTTTAGTTAGCCTATACTCACTATTCATTTTGTGTTTAATTGTTATGCGCCCTTCTTTATATTACATTGAAATATTTTGCCGTATCATTTGAATTCTTTAGCTTCGTTAAATGAAAACATTATTCTACACTCAAATAGTTCTACTTATCTCTACTTCATCCTTTGCTCAATTAGAATGGGAATCCAAGTCTAGTCTTCCAAAATACGGGAGATACGCGGGTGTTAGTTTTTCTATCGATGGTAAAGTTTATGTCGGACTTGGTAGGCTCCCAGACGGCTCTTACACCAATGATTTTTGGGAATATGATCCATTAACTGACGAATGGACTCAAAAAGCAAATTACCCTGGGTCTGGATTATACTCATGCTCAGGTTTTGCCATCGGCTCTAAGGGCTACGTTGGCTTAGGATATGACGGTTCTACATCTCATAAGTCTTTCTATGAGTACAACCCTGCTAATAACACGTGGACTGCAAAAGCTACTTTCCCTGGATTGGGCCGCTATGATGCAGCTAGTTTTACAATAGGCAACCTAGCCTATTTAGGGACAGGAAGTTGTAAAAACCGTTTCTGTTATTATTCTGATTTTTGGTCTTACAATACTTCCACCGACACGTGGACACAACTAGCCAATTACCCCGGCGGTAATACTTCTGCTGCCGTAGGATTTGCCATAGGAAACGATGGATATCTAGGAGGGGGGAAGCCCTTTTCACTAGTCTTATCAACAGCTTTCTATAAATATACCGTATCTACCAACTCTTGGGCTGCAATAGCTTCTATCCCAAGTCCCGGTGTAATGGCGAGTAGCTCATTTGTTAAGAATAACGAAGGGTATGTTGGCTGCGGAACAACTAACAATTCTGCTACAGTACTCTTAAATGATTATAAAAAATACGACCCATCTAGTAACTCATGGACAAGTTTGACTAGTAATTCCAATTATAGCAAAAGCTTAAGTCCCAACATTACTCAAATAAATGATTCAGTAATTTACAGCATTGGTGGAATGGGTAAACATGGAGAGCTTACTAATGTATGGAGACTAAAAACCTCTTCTAACCCTTGCACTCATTACGACACTATTTATGTAGCTGTCCAAGATACGCTTACATTCAAAATTAATATTGCCTCCGTAGCTCAACCACAGTTTGTCGGTGTTAAAGTATATCCTAATCCTGCTGGTAGTCAAGTTACTATCGCCATTTCAGATTTTACTCAGCTAAGCAACTATACCCTTAAAATATATAACACCTTAGGGGTAGAGGTACTCTCACAAGCAGTAACTGCTGCTACTTATACTATTAACACATCTAACATTGGTGTCGCTGGAACATATCACCTTGAAGTATACGATAGCTTGAATGCTAAAAGAGGCAGAAAGACGATAATTATACAGTAGGAAATCTTCATGCTGTAAAAAGATCTGCTACCTTTCATTTTTTCAAAATAAAGGAGGGGCTTTTCAACTATATTAATTGCTGAGATGATACCCAAGAACCTGATGCAGATAATGCTTACATTAGATTTCAGTCAACCTATACTCAAAAACGATTTTGTATTTAAGCTTTAATCGCTCGTTTTTATATCTAACTATATTAGTATACTTTTGAATTATGAAAATAATATTACAATCTTTATTAATTCTATTCATCTCTACGTCATCCTTTGCTCAGCTAGAATGGGAAAGCAGAAAGTCTATCCCTAGATATGGCAGACATGCAGGGGTTAGTTTTGAGATAGCAGGCAAGATATATGTGGGATTAGGCAGATTAGCTGACGGTAGCTTCTCCAATGAACTATGGGAGTATGACCCAGCTTCAGATAACTGGACGCAAAAAGCCGACTATCCACCTGGAGGACGGTTTACCCCCAGTGCTTTTTCCATAAATGGCAAAGGTTATGTGTGCCTAGGTCAAACTTCTACATTATCACTTACCAACACCCTTTATGAGTACGACCCTACAAATGACACTTGGACACAGAAGGCTAATTTCATTGGAACAGCAAGATATGGTGCTGCTGCATTTGTGATAGGAGATACCGCTTACGTAGGAACAGGATCAAATGCTTCTAGTAGTTTTCTGAGTGACTTCTTTATGTATGTACCATCCACAAATACCTGGACTTCAAGAGCTAGCTATCCTGGAGGTAGTGCAGCAAATTTAGCTTCATTCACGATAGGAAACCATGGATACTTCGGTAACAAGACCACAAGTAGTTCAGCAGCTCCTAATAATAGTTTTTATAAATACTCTCCGTCTAGTAATAGCTGGTCCTCAATTGCGTCTATGCCCGGGGCAGCTCGCAGAATTTCTGCTGCCTTTGTATTAAATAACGAAGCATATGTCGGCTGTGGAACAAACTCCAATTCTCCAGTTTCTACGTTCCTTAATGACTTTTACAAATATAATCCAACAACGGACTCTTGGTCCTATCAAACCTCAAATTCTAGTTTTACGCCAAAAATTGATCCTGAATTATTTTGTATTAGAGATTCTGTTGTGTTTTCTATAGGTGGGTATGGCACCAATATGTCGTTATCTGAAGTCTGGGAACTAAAACTAGACTTCGACACTTGCGATTATCACGACACCATTTATGTAACTGTGCAGGATACGCTCACTTTCAAAATTAATACTGCCTCCGTAGCTCAACCACAGTTTGTCGGTGTTAAAGTATACCCTAACCCTACTGGCAGTCAAGTTACTATCGCCATTTCAGATTTCACTCAATTAAGCAACTACACCTTAAAAATATACAATACCTTAGGAGTAGAGGTACTCTCACAAGCAGTAACTGTTGCTACCTATACTATCAACACATCTAACATTGGTGTTGCTGGAACATATCACCTAGAAGTATACGATAGCTTGAATGCTAAAAGAGGCAGAAAGACCATAATCATACAGTAGGAAATCTCCATACTGTAAAAGAACGTCTACTACCTTCCGTTTTTTAGTTACATTTGCCTCAACAAAGGGGTGCTTTTCGCCTACGCGAATTGCTGAGATGATACCCAAGAACCTGATGCAGATAATGCTGCCGTAGGGAAATAAAAGATAGATTCGTATCTCTCAACACTCCTGTATTTATAAAAATAAAAACAGGAAATGAAAAACACATTCAAACGTATCCACCGAGGTGGAACACTCATCACACTATTGACCATCACAGCACAGCTGTGCTTCAGTCAGATCAACTATTCCGCTCAGATCAAAAATGCCAAAACCTACGAGCCCATTGAATCCGCATTCGTACGGCTCAGCGGGAAAAACGGAGCTACTAGCACTTACTCCACCCAAAATGGTAGTATTAATTTTGAAAATATTACCGAGGGGGAATACGTAGTTTCAATTAATCACCTTAGCTACAAAACATACATTGACACTATCATCATCACTAAAACTAAGGGCGACCAGATATTCTTTATGTTGCCAGATATGGCATTTCTAGACGCAGCTGTGATTAGTACCGTACGTGCCAAAAACACTTCACCGACCACCTACACTAACTTGGACAAAAAGGAGATTGAAAGCCTAGATCAAAGCAAAGATTTTCCTTTCCTTCTCAACATGACACCGAGTACTGTGATCTCTTCAGACGCTGGAAACGGAGTAGGATACACAGGCATCCGAGTGCGTGGCATAGACCCTACTCGAGTAAATATTACCGTGAACGGTATCCCAATAAATGACGCGGAAAGTCAGGGAATGTACTGGGTAAATATGCCAGACATAGCAAGTTCTACCCAAAGTGTACAGATACAACGTGGTGTAGGTACAAGTACCAATGGTGCTGCAGCGTTCGGAGCAAGTGTAAACATACGCACCAATGACCTTTCTAAAGACAAATACACCCTCGCAAGTTTTGGCTTGGGCAGTTTTAACACACAGCGAATCTCACTGCTACACAACACTGGTAGACTAAAAAACAACTGGGCATTTCAACTCAGAGGCAGTACTATCCAGAGTGATGGATTCATAGACAGAGCCTCCTCTGACTTGAAATCTGCCAACCTAGTAGCTGCGAAGTACTGGGCAAAATCTGTTTTTAAAGCCAATATAATGCTCGGCAGTGAACGTACCTATCAAGCCTGGAACGGCATTCCTGAGCCTACTTTTAAAGGAGATATAGCAGACGAGAACAGATATATAAATGAACTGTACATTACAGGAGCAGCACTTCAAAATTTGCAAAACAGTAACAGCAAAACGTACAATGCATACACCTACGAAAATGAGGTAGATAACTACAATCAGAATCATTACCAGTTTTTCTTTGACCATTCATTCACGAGTTTCCTTAAACTAAATACTGCCGCTTATGTAACTACCGGACAAGGGTACTTTGAGCAATTTAGAGCAGGAGATGATTTTGCGGAATACGGCATAGACAGTATTCACCCTACAGGCGATACTGCTCTCTCTGGCGACCTTGTGAGACGCAGATGGTTGGACAATACACTCGTAGGCGGTATTGCCAACATCACCTATACCAGAAACAGAATGGAAACTGTACTAGGTGGCGGGTATAATCAGTACAACGGTCGCCATTATGGAGAGGCTATTGCTACAGAATTTACAGGATACGAAGACCTAAATGCCATCTATTATGACAACGACGCTACCAAAACAGACGGAAACTTCTACGTACGTCAGTCCTATAACTACAACAACTTAATACCGTATATCGATCTTCAGTACCGATTTGTGAACTACTCCTTCGTTGGTCTAAACGACTCTGCAGGAAGTACAACGTTACCAGAGGCACAGCAGTATTCAGATCAAAACGTAAACTTCTTATTCTTTAACCCCAAAATTGGATTGACTTACTTACTCAAAAATCACACTTTCTATGGTGTATTTGCGGTAGGAAATAGAGAGCCTGTGCGTGATGATTTCCGTGATAATCCAACAAGCAACCGACCAGAGCACGAGTCTATGGAAAATGTAGAGATAGGATACCGATACGCAAACGGTAGAAAACGCATAAATGTAAACTTATACAATATGCAGTATGACAATCAATTGGTGCTCACTGGTGCGGTAAACGATGTAGGTGAAGCGATAAGAACCAATGTAAAGAATAGCTTTAGACGTGGAGTAGAGGTAGATTTCCAACATCCTATAACCGAAAAACTACAAGCAGGTGGAAATTTGACCCTGTCTGAAAACAAGATTGATCAGTTTACAGAATATGTAGGAGAATGGGATGGTGCGAATGATTTGATTGAAAAGAAGTATTCTAATACAGATATCGCATTCTCACCCAATACTATAGCAGCTGCAATGCTCAGCTATAAAGCGAATGATAACTTCACTATAAATGCAAGCGGCAAGTATGTTGGCAAGCAGTTCTTGGACAATACCCAAAGTGATGCTCGTAGTTTAGACGCATTTACCAATGTAGACCTGAGCATAAACTACATCAGTACTAAAGTCAAGGGAACAAAAAATCTCAACGTTGGTCTATTCTTAAATAATGTTCTAAATCAATACTACGCTCCGAATGGATATACCTTTAGTGGGTACATAAGGGGTGAACGTCAAGATTTCAACTACCTCTATCCTATGGCTGGATTTAATTGGATGATGAAGGTGAGTATGACATTGTAACTGTCTTAACCTACTGATTTGAATTGGTCTATACTTTACCTTTGATCAAGTATGGCCAATTCAAATTCTTACCTTTACCCCAATGATAAACTGGCAAGAACTTAGAAACGAACACCTAGAAAACTACGAAGGAATCTATCTTAACTCACCGGCTAATGGATTACCCAGTTTGGCAAGCGAGGCATTCGTAGCTGCTGAAGTTTTGAAATTCAGAGAAGCTCCAGGGGCCTACCGATTGGACTTCATAAACCATGCAGTACCTGCCATCAAAAAGCAAGTTGCCGACCTAATCCATTGCTCTGCAAGTCACGTAGCACTCATAGCCAATTTTTCTATTGGCCTAAATCTATTCGTAAACTCACTGCCTTCTAAGACGAAAGTACTGCTCATACAAAATGACTATCCTTCACTTACCATGCCTTTTCAAATCAATGATTTTGAAGTTGTATGGACCACTTTTGAGGAGGATCACTCATTAGATTTAGCTAAAATAGAACAAACCATTAAAGAACATCAACCCGCATTCTTTGCCATAAGTCACTGCCAGTATCTAAGCGGATATCTTGCAGACCTTGAAGGTATTGGTGCTATCTGCAAGGAGTACGATTGCAAACTTATTGTAGATGCAACCCAGAGCTTTGGAGCTATAGAGATAAATGTAAAAAAGTGTAGTATAAGCTTACTCGGAGCGAGTTGCTACAAGTGGCCATTAGCTGGTTTCGGAAATGGATTTTTATATGTAAGCGAGGAACTGCTAAAGACCTATCCACCAAAGTCTGCAGGGTACAATAGCTGTATTTGGGAAGACGGTATCGCCGTATATCAACCGAGTATAAAAAGCTATGAACCTGGGCATCACGACCACGTCGCATTTCATCGGCTAGGGTTTGCCCTGCAAACGATAAAAGAACTTGGGCAGGATTTTATCTACCTACGCATTACCGAGCTTATGGACTATCTTATTGAGCAATTAGAAGAAGCTCCAATCTCTATCGTAGGAGATTTTTACAATGAAAATAGACTGGGAATCCTCGCAATAGAAAACAAGGAAGGACTGTTCCAACACTTGCTATCCAAAAGAGTAGAAGCATCAGAACGAGGAGGAAATATTCGTCTAGGTGTACATTACTACAATACAGAGGAAGATATAGACGTGTTTGTTAAAGAGGTGAACAACTTCACTCTTTCATCTTAAACAACCCTGCAATCAGCAAAAATGCGACTCCAGACAAGAATGGTGGCATCATAAATTTAGGTGCTTTCACACCTCCAAGGTACATAATGGCTATACCAATAATTACAAGCAGGATGATTAACGTATTTTTCATTCAGTAAAGTTAAGCATACTTGACCTAAAGCGCTGTACATTGATCCTATTTAATCTCCAGTGTGTATACCACTGCTTCTGCAATATCTTGGTCGTAGTTATCCCAATATTGATCATCCCTTTAGGCTACAGAATAGACTCTCCGTTTAGATCAGTAGTTAGTACATCGCTCATATAGTCGAAAAATGGGCGGATGGCCAAAAAAGTACGTATTACTTCTTTGGGGAACGACTCGGCAATCACCTCGTCATCTGTAAATTCTCTAAAAGCGTACAACTGCTTCATGTTTATCCATTTTATGTTTGGATGCTCTTTGTCAAAGTCACGTGGTGCTGTTTTAAGGGATTCTCCCCTCATTTTACCGAAGTGATTCACGAAGTTCTTATCTGCCGTAATTTTTTCTATCTCGGTCGTATCCATTTCAAACTCTTTTCGAATCCGGAGTAAGTCCTCTTTTTCTGGAGCATAGAATCCCCCTCCTACGATAGTCTTGCCTTCCGGCTCCACACTGAGAAAATACCCTCCTCTTCGCGCTGCAGTCGCTCTAGTAAAAAATCCACTTAGATTATTTTTATAGGGGGACTTGTCTTTACTAAATCGTACGTCTCTATTGATTCTAAAAATCTTTTTACTCTCTATAACATCGGTAAGGTTAAGCTCATCAGCGGACACATCTATCAGTTTAGAAAATTCCTTCCTAGCCATCTCATAATCCTTCTTATGCTCCGCAAACCATTCTCGCGTATTATGCTTTCTTAGTTCTCTGAGAAAGTCAAGTGTAGCTCTATTTATCATATTGAATAAACGCAAGTAACAGAATAAAGATTAGAATTACATGCAGAGTCTGCCTTTTCAGCAGCCGCTTTAAACAACGTGTTAGATTATTCTTTTAAGCTTATGTGAATGCATAAAAAAAGGGCATTCCAAAATTGGAATGCCCTTCTAAATACTTTTATGTTGGACTAGTTCATAGAATCTACAACAACTGTAGAGTCATCCATTACCTCTAATTCAACCTCAAGTTGAGCCAACGAGTCAGCCATAGCTTCAGCAGCTGCAATAGAATCTGCAGTAACTTGTGCCGCATCTACCTCAGCAGTGTTAGCTGACTGTGAACAAGAAGTGAACGAAATAGCAGCAGCTGCTACTATCAGTAAAATTGAATTTCTAATTTTTTTCATTTTGAATTTAAAATTGGTTTTTTATAAAGTGCAAAGGTGTAGTATTTTTATTCAACAAATACTACGTTTTTGTTAATATAATCGACGAAATGATTTAGCAGTGTATCTTCTGCGCAAATTTTATAACCATAACACCAACTAATGAGGGTTTTATAGACGCAGCTGTGTGCATATCGCATCGGCTGCCATTCGTTGCAAAATACTTCTCTATGAACCTCCCTCCCCAAGATGTTAGTTCATTTTTACCAGATTGCCATACTTTTTACAAAAGACAGTCTACTTGCAAGCTAGGGGCACTGTTTATACCAAATAAATTTAATCCATAAAAGTATACGCGCTTGGATTTATTTCCAATAAATTTGCCTCACCATTTAACCAGCGGGATGTAGCTTAGTCCGGTTAAAGTGCTGGTCTGGGGGACCAGAGATCGGAGGTTCGAATCCTCTCATCCCGACACTAAAAAAGGCCTGACTCTTTATAGAATCAGGCCTTTTCTTTTATCCCTTTTTTGATTTACTGAAGAATATACCGAATCGTAATCCCAAAGTCTGTTAATGCTGACGGGAACGAATTACTCGTCACTGGATTATTACTGTTTCTATTGTAGAACATTCTAAGGTTCAGCGCATCATTAATCTTATAGTCTATAGATGGCCGGATACTCATCGTACGGATACCTGCGGTCGGGATATAGCTATCCTCTCCATTATTAGCCTCGAGGGTACGCACTACGGTGATTCCATCTCTTATAGACAGGTCAAATCGTATATTTAAATCATTTTGTAGGATGATATTCTTTCCGTCAAATTTAATAGGTAGACGCAAACCTGTAGTTCGGAATCCACCACCAATTACAATCTCCTTGTTCCGCACTTCCACCATACTAGCATTAACTACGTTAAGCGTCAGATTTCTATCAATCTTATACTCAAACCTGGCGGTTAATCCCTCCTTAGTGGTAACATCTATTCCGATAAGCGGTGTGAGTCGCTCGATAATAGATACACCAGACTGAAATCTGAAAGCGGTAGATAAGTCCACGCCAGTATCCAAGACCTCTGTACCGTAGTCTGGCGGCCGCTGAAATGAGCCGAGATTCAAGGTACTGGAGTAACCATGAGTGATGGATATATTACTAAATATATTCTTAAAGATATCTAACTGAGAAAGTCCGTTATACGAAACTCTCCAATTTGGTACAGGTATCTTGCGAAATGCCGATAGAGAGGTACTCGCGGCGTTCTTACCACTATAAGCAGCTATGAAAGAGTGAAGCAATACTTCTTGATGTTTATTACTGAAGCCTTTAGGGAAACCCGTAGTAGTATCTATTCCGTTCAGCTCGTTGCCATAGTCATCTGCATAGGCCCCATCTCCTGTAAATTCTCGAGTTTGTAATCTCTGGGCTATGGTATATCTATTGTTTTTGAACTGAGTAAATGCCGCTGAAGAATAATCCTCTGCTAGGTTATCAAACATAGTAGCCCACGAACCAAATGAGGTTGTAAATGTACCTACCTCTGTATACGCCAAGTCATCAAATGTACCTTCTGATTCCAAATACCTGAAGTTACTATTCGTATTAAAACTCTGTCTCTTATTAAATGATAAGCTAATTCTAAAACCTTTGATCGGCTCAAGTGTAGCTGATCCATTGATATCGATGGCATTTAAACTAAGATATCTAGCTATTTGATTTGTATCTCGCGTCAAGAATCCATTACGCGCAATCTGATTTCTAAAATCCTCATTCTGCGCACCAAAGATGAACGGCAGTCCAGGTGCATTACTTCCAAAATTTTGACCTATAGCGTCTATACTCTGATTAAAGCCAGGCAATGTAGTCCCATCTGTTAAAGTCACCCCTACTTGTGCCTGCTTCAGCATCATCAGAAACTTGAATACTCCTCGAGTGGTTTTGCTGATCTCGCCCTTCTTCTTTTCATCCTCTTCATTGGGATCTTCAATTTCGTCGGTATCCTTTTTCGCTGGTCGTCTGCTTGGAGGTCTATTCACTTTTTTAAGGAAATCAGACTTATTATACAAGGAGATGAAATTCAAATTACCGTTAACACCCAATGTTCTGGAGTTTTGGATGGTATTCCCTAATGTCTCATACGCAGGAGGTGCATTCCTCCACTCATAATTGGCACTATATCGGGTAGTTACCGTAGTCCAGTCCAATAGTTTTATCTTTCTTAGTGGTAAGCTATAATTAGCGTTTACCGTTTGATTAAAGTTATTCAGTCTACCAAGGTCAAAGAAGTTACTCCAGAGGGTATCACGCTTTTCACGGGTATCTAACTCTCCTAGAGGCTCCGCTACCCATGAGTTTGCCGTAGCTGCATAGTCTACCGATAAACTCTTGGTCAGATTCCACTTCCAGCCATACACTCTATTGATGCTAAACGTCTTATCGTATAAGACTGGTACAATGGACTTAAAGTTGTCATTGTCTCTATTTTTTAACTCTGAATATCGTCGATCTACGTCTATCCTAAAATTAACATTACTAGGAACAAACGTGAGATTAAAGTCCTTTATGAGGGTAAGCTTCTTAGACTTTATCACCTTACGGAAAGGTTCCCACGGCTTAGGTTTTGTGCTAAAGTTATAGCCCAATGACGTCTTGTAGGTTTTAGCATCATTCATCTCTATGACCTGACTACGTCTAAACAGGCGTTGGTATGCGAATGAGTAATTCCAGTTTTCTACATCGTAAAATTGGGGTTTACCTTTAGATGCTGCTGTTCTATTTTTCTTGACGTTGGTAAAGTTAAGACTGTACCTGGATGAATAATCCTGAGCGGCTTCCCTAATTTGGTCTTTTTCTGCAGCGCTTTCTGCATTATTGATAGCAGTACGCAGCTCTATATCTGGATTTAGAGGATAAAACTTAGGATTGATGATACTCTCACTATAGCCGATGAACATTGGAATGGTAATTCCTGACTTTTGAGGAAAGAACTTACCTAGCTCTACATTAGACGCTATGTCATATTGTATTTGCTCATTCAGGTTACGCTCATTTAGTTTCTTATCTATAGCACCAAAACCTATCGTCTGGTAATTTCCTGATACGGTCACATTGGCAAAATCTGCAAGCTTAGCTACCATACGTGCATTTGCTGCATAGCCTCCTTTGTTTGCGAAATCTACTAGCCTCAACTCATTAAACCATACTTCAGAGCACAATTTGTTTTGCGTGCTGTTGGCATCATTTTTTACTCCTAAGAGTATCGTACGCACATTACTAAGATCCGGAAGACCTACTATGCTAATTCGATGACCATTTTCCAGTGTCTGTGCATAATATCCGTTCGGGTTATCACGCTGGTTGAGTTGTCTGTTCAGCTTTAGGTTATAGAATTCTTCTAAGTCTATAATCATCTCATTGGCAGTAGGCCAAATCGACTGAGCATCCGCTGTACCATAGGGAGACAGTACAAGAGGCACCTCGTACTGGTAGTAATTATTTTCTAAATCTGTACCTATTCTGAGCATTGCTACGACATCGCCGTCAGAAGCAAACTCTGACTCAGCATGTACAAAGAGCTTCATCGTCTTGTAGTTACGAATATCAAAGTCAAGTGTACGATAGGCTCCACGGGCGTCTTCCTTGTCCAAGTCACACACTGCAATAGACAGCGACTGTTCGTTTTGCTGCACATTCCCTTGCTGCGTAGGGTCTATCTCTCTACTAAAGCCTGGAGGCACCTTATACGGAATCGGACTTCGCTTGCTATTTTCATTCACATTGACAGTAGACACAACTAGCTTAGCATCATCATTAGGGTCTACTGGCGGACCTACTCTAGGTGGGAATTTTAGCGTATTTAAATACCTTCTCCAGTCTGCACGCACCAGCTGCAGATTCCCAAAACGAAGTACTACGCTATCTTGAAAACCTTTCAAATACATTCGCATAAAACGAATAGACTTAAAATCCTGAATACCGCCCACCTTCTTATCAAACTGGCGGATAGGCACTTTAAGCTGGTACCACGTAATGTCATTTGGCAGTGCTCCTGGATCTATCTGATTAGCTTCTACACGTATAGAATCAGTTACAAAGTTTCGGCCTATTCTAAGATCTTCTGGACTTATTTTAATTTTATACTGATAGTACTCTTCATTCAGATTGACCGTATAATCTTGATTAATATCTTCATCATCCGGAATTACACTCGCAGACTTTGGGGTACCATCTGCTAAATCATCTAACGTACTATTTCCATCAAAGCCATTGAATTTTTTATACCTACTCAACACTAAGGCATTTTCATTGTCATAGACTGGGTCTCTTGGATGGAAGTAATTATCCCCAGAAGGATCGTCCTGCGCCAGCTGATATGCCCGCGAGTTTATACCGTGTTTTGCTGCCACAGAATTAAGGTAAGTCGTAAGTCGCTCTCTTTCCACGTCATCACTCATACCATCAAGCCCAACATCTTGTGAGCCCCTAGAGGCTGGATCATTGTCAAAAGCCTTATTGATAATTTGACCACTCGGGGTAAGAGCATATTCCCCTTCACTTACGCTCTGATTTCCATCTGGCACGGGTAGCCCATTTTCTGCAGAGCGCTTTCTATCTGCTATTACGTCCTCTGATACGCTACCTAAATTGATGTATAAATCTCCAGTGTTGTGCGTCGTATTATTAAATTTAGAATATACAAATGGGTCCATTAACCAAATTTCTATATAATCTATATTCGTCGCTTCAAAATCGTTGGTCTCTATCCTACGCATAATACCGGCCCAATTTTCCTCTGGATTTTCCAATCTGCCATTTTCAAGTAGGTCTGTAGTATTAAAATTATACTGCCCTCGTTCACGCGGATAGTAACTTAAATCTAAAGTAGGTAACTGCTGCGGCTGTCCTTGCTGTAGTTCAATGTCAGGGAATATCTCGTTTTGTGTAATCGTACGCACCCAGTGACTGGACTGCTCTAAGGGAGTAATATTATCCGGCGTAAATCGGCTCTGTCCTTGGAATACGGGGTCTATATTATACCAAGATAAACTGGCTCGCTTTGAGTTAAAGCTACTATCTCTTCCTGTAATACCAACCGTCTCTGGAAATAAGTCTGGCTGCCCCTGTGGAGTACTTGCCATATGCCAACTACGTACATATTTAAGATCATACGGAGTCTCAGCCCCTTCAAAGTCATCTATGTACGAAGTTCCTTTATCTCCCTGAGTCTTAGCTTTATGTGGTATCAGATGCGCAAACTCTCCTGTAAAGCTCACCGTAGAAATCTCTTTCGTTTCTACAAACGGTAGTTTATCGACCATACGAGTAAGGAAACGAGATTCTGTATTCCATGAGCCGTCTAAACCCCAAATAGAATTTCGCAATGGCTCCTCACCTATGTTTACCTTATTGGTAAGCGGCCTCTCTGACATATGCATAAACGTGCCTCCAAGCACCAGCTTATCCGAAAACTTATAATCTAACCGTGTACCTACTAGAGACTTCTGCTGAATATTAATAAGGGAATTACTTTCACAAGTAGCTTTAATGGCTGCACCAGAATTTAGTATTCCTTGATTTACTATTTTTACAGTACCCAATGTATAATCTACGGTATAATCTGAGCCTTCTGTAAGCGCAGCTCCATTTGCTGTTACACGAACACTTCCTTGCGATATATTATAGCATTGCAGTCGTATCTGATCTGACGAAGACCCCTTAAATGTTCCTTTTAAGAAAAATTTATTGTGTTTTAAATCTTGCTCTGCATTCCACTTGGTAGTGCGATATAATGAGTCAAATGCGTAATAGTCTGCATTCTTATCATCTACAAATTTTGTACGTAAAAATGCTCCAAACGGTTCCCTTACAGGAAAGATTATTCGGCCTTTAAGCGCATCGATAGTCACTCCATCGATAAGATCAAAAACTCCATCAGGCTTAGCTTCCATCTGCTTATTTACCTTGTCCAAATTAAGCACCGTAATAAGCTGTTTCTCTCTAAGCGCTGGCTCACTAGCGTCTACTGGTAGGTAGTTTAGATTAGCACCACTCGGATCATCTGCATACACTACGTTTAATGTAAAATCTTCACGCTGTAGATTATATGTATTTAGGGAATAGATGTTTTTCATCATCAAATCCCAAGCTGGCAAGTTGGTCTTTATGGTAGAGTGTTTTAGCAGCTTAAGATTCAGGTGATTATTATCTCCCGTAGTCACAGGATTATCTACTGTAAGTTCACCCACTTGATAGTTAGCACCATTCGCAGTGTACTGATACGCTACCATGAGGATTTCGTCATTATTCAGTGACTGATTTAATGATATGTAACCAAGTGTCGGATGAAAACTAAATTCATTTTCATTTAGTCTTCTAGCGTTACTGAGACACTCGTAGTCTACTCCTAACACTAATCTAGGATCTGATGGGTCACAAAAAGGTTGACCATCAACAATGCCAAACAAGTTGGTATTGTTATTATCAGGAAATTGATCCCCTGTATTTAATACCCAATCTCTATAGGCATTGGACTCATTTTCACCTAAATCCATGAAACCCATGATATTTCTGGAGTTACCCACTGCATTGTTTCTATTGGTCACCCACACCTCCACATAGGTTACTTGGGTACTGGAGGATACGATAGGCAATCTAGTCAGTGCGTTATCGTAATTATCTGCAAAATATTGGGACAGGAAGTAGTGTCTATTAACATCGTAATTATGTGCTTGAATATCGTAGTTGGTTACTTGAGCACCTCCTGTAACTTCGGTTTCCTTGGTTTCTCCCTTATCCTGTGTAGCAATGATGGCCACTTTAAGCTTACCAAACTGAAGCTGTGTTTTGGCACCAAAGAGATTTCTACCTCCCTGAATCAAGCTGCCATTTAGTGGAAGACTCACATTTCCTAATTCTATGCTTTTAACTATGTCATCTTCACCACCTTCCCAGTTGAGCTTCATTTGATTCTCAAATTCAAACGTAGCTTCCGTATCATAATTCCAGTTCAACTTTAATCGGTCCCCTATTTGACCTGTAACGTTAAGCTGCATTTTCATCCCAAAATCAAATTGTCCATTTCGCTGTTGACGGACAGGGAATGCTGGATTTTCTACCTTATTAAAGTTCCCACCAAAGCTAACCTCAGCACTACCTGTAGGCCGTATGTCTATGATGCCTCCCCCAAATACCTTGTCAAAAATCTCTGGAGTAACGGCTATTTGAGGTATAAGTCCACCCCCTTTTACATAGTTATCTGCATTACTTTTTTTGCGATAATATACTTCACGGTCGCGCTTTTCCTTAGCACGCATATACTCTGTCAAAGTAAGCATCCGAGGACTACCTATCGGCTTACCGCCAATGGTGATTATCTCTAAATAATTTCCGGTAGAAGGGTCGTACTTATATTCCGTTTTTATGTTAGGAGGATCCTTGAGGTCGATAAGATTAGTGGGTTTATCTTCTCCTGGCTTCTTATCCTTGAGCTCATACCTCGTAGCACTATCTTGCTGAGCAAGTAGTGGAGTGCTAAGGGAAAAACACACTATAGCTATCACAAAAGCCATCATGGCTCTCCGTACATTCATTATCAAAAATTTT